>JAABUW010001976.1_pt1 | contig 32158 bp, 55 predicted proteins | sample 5560081 | NCBI WGS metagenome assembly JAABUW01 (sample SAMN10711882, study PRJNA513363) | rock metagenome | isolation source: Antarctica rocks | place: Antarctica: Victoria Land, Knobhead sud | reverse complement strand
CTAGGACGGATGCTTACCGCAGCTGCAGCGAAGTGGTCAGGCAAATCGGCTTGGGAAGACAGATTCTTTCTAGTCAAATGGCCTGACTGGCCCGCACTGGACCGCTGGACTCTCGCGCAGGAGCCGGCCGGGATCGTCGAGCAGTGGGCTGCAGCTACGAACTCTGCTTGTCGAATGCAACCAGGCTGCGAGTACCTTGTTTCAGATGCGAACAGTCCGATAGCTTTCTTGGGCGTGAGAGAAACGCGTTGTGTGATCAGTGAGGCCCTGTCTAACCTTCTCGGAGGAAACGTCCATGTCTTGCAGATCACGCCTAAACCCTGGCCCACCCTGCAGCAGCTCAGCCTTTCGGCATGTCGGAGCTCTGAAGAAGGAGCATTGCATTGCACGTGAGGTGCAGAGCCAGAGAGCTACATAGACTGACTTTCATGACGAAGACGTGCCACGTTAGAAAGCTGCATCGCGTGTCGGGCTGGACGATCTCGGCCTTTTCGAAACTTGAAGCTGAACGACATCGCGTGAGCACATGGGCGGAAGGCCAGCTAAACGACAGAAACAGTCGACGTCAGATACATCAGATCTTGGTGCCCATACTGACACCACGGCGATCAGCAGCGACGCGAGTGTTGATGAGGGCGAAGGGTACCTCTACGGCGTGCAGGCATGCATGCATGGCGTGCATATGTATACATATACATGCACCATTGCGGCTGCGCTACCGAGATATATGATACTTCTGATGTGCATCTGCAGGTATACGTCGCAGAGCATGTCCACAACCGTGCCAGGCGACTGCGCATCTGGGAGAAGGCTGTCGCCCGGAATGGCGGAAGTCTGCAGGCGAGTCAGTCGGAATGTTTGTGAAGCAGACCTTGGTCCGCATGTCTGTTCGGACGCTGCTGCCATCTGTGGGTTTACATGCATGCCATTCAGCCTCGTCAAACATCATATGCTGTGACATGGCCCAGAGATGCGCCACCAGCGGTCCTCGCAGCGGCACTCTGCCATCGGTGTCACAGCTGATGGTGATACGCCATGTGTCTGCAGACCGATGGGCCGAAGCGCCCGGTCACGCACGTCATCGTGGAGCCCGGCAGCGCCGACCTCAAGGCACTGCCGGAGGCGATTGGGGATGCGGCACTCGTGACAGCCGACTGGCTGGTGACGACGCTCGAGCGGGGCGAGGTGCAGCCGGAGCAGCCGTATGCCGTTGAGCGGGAGCCAGGTGGGACCCGGCAGCGTCATCTTGATCGTCAGTGCTGTGCCGCAATGTGGAGTATGGATCAGGAGGCGGCATGTGACTCTGCGGAGTGCGGGGACGGAGCTGCACTGACAAAAATTCCGACTCAGGCTGAGACTGGGGCTGGGTGATCAAATCGTAATGCAACAGCCTGCCAAACAAAGAAGACACAACGCCACTGTAGGTTGCGGCTGTTCAGCCTCCCACCCTGCATCGCGTCCCCCTGGCCCTGCGAGGCCTGACTGCGCTCCTGCCAGCCTGCTGCAGACAAGGCGGCGCAGCCGGCGCCGGGCCCCGACGCGCAGCGAGAGGGGGAGTGGTGGGACGGCGAGGAGGCGCGCTGGCGCCCGGTGCCCAGCTACGGGCGTTGGCTGGGGCGCTGGGACCGACGGCTGGAGAACGCCGATGCCCTGGAGCTCATGCTGCACGTGAGTGAAAACCTGAGATTGTTATGAACAATACATTTCGTGGATTGAAATAAGGTCGCTGGCTGGGGGACGCCGATGCCCTGGAGCTCATGCTGCACATGAGTTTCAGCCTGTTCCATGTTTTTTGGTCATGCTGCCCAGCTAAGGGCGCTGGCTGGGGCGCTGGGACCGCCGCTTGAAGAACGCGCTGCCCTGGAGCTCATGCTGCATGTGAGCTTCAGCTTTTGTTCTTCCTTTCGGCCATGCTGCCCAGCTATGGGCGCTGGCTGGGGCCGGCCGCTGGAACGTGCGCCCTGCAGCTCATGTTGCACATGGGTGCAATTCCAATGCCAGACCCAATACTGTTACGCGGCGGCAGGAAATCGTGTAATGAGACAACAATGCCCAAGACAAGCAACAGGCCATCGCGGCGGCGCTGGCGGAGATGATGCGCAGCTTTTGGTCTTGACAGCACATGGAGAATGTCATGACAGCGCTGCTGTGACCGCAGGCGACGTTCAGCATCGACAGGTGCCGGGAGGTAGGCAACGAGCCAATCGTGAAGGCGCTGGCGGAGATGATGAAGTACGAGATGGCCATTGACGCTGAGGCGACGGACGAGCCGGCGCGCGACGCCATCAACTACAGGGTGCGCGAACATCGCCAGCAGTGAGTGTGTCAGAAGCACACGCTCAGGCTTCGGTCAGGAGTGCGTGTGGCGCCTGAGGCGGCGGCCGGGCACCCGTCGTGCGACGCCATCAACTACAGGGTGCGCAAAGTGTTGCCAAGAGGGAGGGTCTTAAGAGTGTCTATTTAGCATAGGGTCCAGTGAAAGCAACTACAGGTTGTGCTGCAGGGTTTGCAGGGTTGACGTTTGTGGCAGCCATTTTATATATGGCTGTAGGAGTGTGGAGTAACAGCGCCCTAGATGAGCGATGACGCTCATGTGACACACAGATTTCACAAAAAGGAAACGCAGATACCGAAAGGAAAAGCATTTTCTAGCATGCAGCTTTTTGCAGCGTGGTCACGAGCGCAGGACCAGTGTTCACAACTTCGTGCACGCAGTGGTACGCACATGGCTCCTGCTTCAATCACCAGCAGTCGCCGTCTGTTGTATGTTTCTGGTACGTTATAGACAACTGCAACATGGCCCACTGCAGGGCTCAAGTGTGCGCAGGCCGCGGCGTCGATGCTGGCGTGCTCCTCCAAGATCGGCATTGCCAGCAAGTGCGCATGTCTGTGTTGTTTATGGGTTTCTCTGCATGAAATGTTGACATAACGTGATGCCTTTTGACTGCAGGCACTCAAGTGTGCGCGGACGGCAGCATCGGTGCAGGCGTGCTCTTTCAAAATCGACGCGGGGCTGCGGCCCGAGCAGCTGCCCTACGTCGGCAAGGCGTCGGCCAAGCAGATCCTCAACATCCTCAGCACCGGCACCTGCGAGCAGCTGGAGCAGATGCGGTGCGCGCCTGCACACCCGCCGGAAGCACTGCAGCAACGATGCTATGGGTGTTGGAGCTGTCTGGCTCTCTCTCTGGCACAGCTGTCAGCTGTGTGATCAAGGCAGTTATGCTGCCTGCAGCAACTTGTCCCCACACCTGTGACAGTCCCCTGCGCATATTTGGACAAAAGCGGCATGAGAGAGCCTGAGCGAAATCAATTCTTTGGACTGCATCTGATTACAGGCACGACGAGCTGGTGACGGACTCGAGGGGCGAGCTGCGTGCCGGCACGGCGGGCGCCCGCACGCGTTACCTGTTCAAAAAGCTGCCGGGCGTCGGCAACCGTGTGGCGCTGCACTGGTGGAGAGCCGGCCTGCGGTGCGAGGGCACACTCTCTCCTGCTCCACGGCAGTGAAAACCGCCTCGGAGCGGATGATTTCAAACAGCTCTCAGAAGCTGCTGGCGTCGGCAACCGCATGCGCGCTGCACTGGTGAACAACCGGCCGGCGGTGAGGCACACTGCTCTTTCTCCCAGTCCCGAGCCACATGCCTCGTCACTAGAATCTTCTAGAAACCTCAGCTGCCGGGCGTGGGCAACCGCATGGCGCTACACTGATGGAAAGCTGGCCTGCGGCATTTACTTCCTGCCCTCTTCCTTCCCGCCCAAACTCTAGCCACAGAAATGCACAGAATGGCACAATTATTGCACCTCATGGCGCTGCAGCGGTGGAAAGCCAGCCTGCAGTGCGGCTCCCTCCTCCTTCTCCTGGCACCCTAAGATGCCCACCACACAAATTTCGAGTAAAAGCCAGGTAGTTGGCGGGCGTGGGCAACCGCATGGGCTGCTCTAGTGGCAGGCTGGCCTGCGGTGCGGCATTATTCCCTGCCCATTCCTTGCAAACCTGAGCATGCAGTGTGCTGCGGCACATGCACTGCGTCGTAGAGCACTGGCAGCTCACACCACGTCCAGGTCATCTTTAAAACTTCTAGACAGGTATCCATATGCGGGTCGGTCCGCAAAGTCAGCAGAGTGGCGCAGCCGCTGCAGGACTCTGCATTTGTCTACTAAGGCATGACGCTCTCACGCTTGGGCGCTCTCGCGTGTGCAGGAGCTTCGAGGATGTGGCGGAGGCAGCAAAGCCAGACGGCCAGTTTGGAGGCCGCCGCAACAACTCCACCATCACCCACGAGGCCTTCTTCTCCCTGAGCCACAGGTGCGGCAACCTCACTGAGCAGTGACCACAGCTCATCCGCCCGACAGACACGAGAACATGGTTTAGAAAGACACAAAGAAGCATATGTGGCGCAGGCGGGCTGCTGCTGAGTTGGAGGTGATGCGCCGGGCAGTGACGCGCTGCCTGTCTGACGCTGACAAGCCGCACCAGTCACCAGTTCACCAGGAAGAAGCAGCCATGACCCTCTTTGCAGACTGAAGCTGCAGGACGCTGTGCCGGCGGCGGAGATGCAGGAGATTTGCCGGGCGCTGCCTCCTACGTGATGATCATTCGCACTAGGTTCAGACAAAAGCCAGAGTTTGTACTAGTAGGCAGAAGCTGCTGGAGGATGTGCCTGCGGAGGAGGTGGAGAGGGTGAAATTGGCGGTAGCACATGGTATGCCCTTCCAAACGTTGACTTGATTGAAGAGTGAAGGCCAGGAGCTGCTGGAGGGTGTGCCGGCAGCGGAGACAGATGAGATGTGGGGGGCGGTGGCGGATGCGCTGGGCGTTTCAGGGCTGGAGTTGGCCAAAAAGCATAGAGCAAGTATATACTTGCAGTAGACAAGAGCTGCTGGAATTTGTGCCGGCGGCAGAGGTGGGGGACATGCGAGGGGCGGTGGCGGTGCCCGCTGCCCTTTGGGCTACTGACGAATTTTCATTATAGATACCACCTTCTCCTTTTCTGTTTATCTTGCTGCAGGCAGGAGCTGCCGGAGGATGTGCCGGCGGCGGAGATGGCAGGAGATTCACCAAGTGGTGGCGGGCGCGCAGGTCGTCTCGGTGTGGAATGCGACCTAAGCGCGTGGCTCAAAACCATGTGCTGCAGGCAGGAGCTGCTGGAAGGCGTGCCGGCAGCGGACATGGAGGAGATGCGCGAAGCGGTGGCAGACGCGCTGGAGGCGGTCGGCGGCAGCGGCTGGCAGCTCATCGGCGTGGGCGGCGGCGCGCGCGGCGTCGCCAGCCACGACTGCGACTTCATTGTCACGCACAACTCCAACAAGTGAGTCTGGACGGGACTCTCCGTGCTGTAATGCACCGATCAGCTAGTCACTTGTGGATCTCCGGACATGTGATGCCGCTCGACTGCTGTGCATGATAACAGCGATAGTTCGTGCCACTCCAGCAGGGGAGGAGAACAATCCACGCATCAGAACCCTGCATCTCCATACTTCACACCTCCCACATTTTAACTCTGCACCGCAGGCCGGCGGAGGGGGTGGTGCGGGACGTTGCGGCGGAGCTGGTGAAGCGCGGGCAGCTGTGGCCGGGGCCGCCGGACGGGCACGCCATGATGCGACTGCAGAGCGGGCGCATGCCCGGCCACGTGGACCGCATCAAGAAGCTTGTCCTGGAGAAGGGCACCAAAAAGTACTCCAACCTGGCTGCTGACAGGCAAGGGCGTTTCTGAATGAACTTGATTGAAACTTGATTTGCTCTGAAACTTGAACTTTGCAATCCCATTCTGATTTGCTGTTCCAGCAATCTTTAGAGTCCATGTGCCCGCGCCAAGAAGCTCGTCGTGGAAAGGGCACCACGAAGCACTCCAACCTGGCCGCTGACAGGTAAGCATCGATTGAATACGTTGATTTTGTAACCGAAGACCCATCACTGAGAATGGCAACAAGAAAGTACTCCACCTGGCCACCGACAGGCGAGTATAAAACAAAGCGTAGTCGATAGAATGCTGGAACATGTGATTCTTAGAGAAAGTTTTGAACGTGGCAACAGAGAAAGTATTTCAACGTTGCCGCCAACAGGCGAGGAAAGCGAACGTTTTATTGCAGCATAGCATAGTACTGCGTGCGGCGCAGCACAGATGGGTTTTGATCGATGTATTTCAGAGGACGGGCTGCTGAAGCTGTCAGACATTGTGGCGGCAGATCCGCCATACTGCATTCGGGCTCCTGTGTTCTGCCGCCAGAATGTTTGGAGACTAGGGTACCCCTCCTCTCAGCTGCCTGGACCACCACGATGTCGGCATGTAGCATATCATTCTGCAAGCTTCAGCGACAGTGACGAGTGCAGATAGGCATGCTTTCCTCTATCTTCGTACTTCAAATGCCCTGTTGTCAGATACGACCACCGGATCGGCATATCCAAGACGGCACCGCTCGCGGCTGGACCACATTCGAAACAGGCAGCTTCAGCACAGGCGCAGCGTCTGCCGAGATAACAGCCTGATTTGCTGTGCTACCCGCTACATGAGTACGACCACCTGTTCGGCATGTTCAAGACGCAGAGCGACGACGCTCGGCGGCTGGACGGTCTTCAATATGCAGAATCGTTATACATGAGGGATACATGGGGTCGCGAAACCCTAATTCGCATTCTGTTCCTAAGTTACAGGTACGACCACCTGTTCGGCATTTTCATGACGCGGGGCGGCGCCACGCGGCGGCTGGACCTCTCTGGAGAATTGGCGCAGCGTTCCCTTGAAGATTCATCGATCGTATACCATGCCTTGTCCGCAGATACGACCACCTGTTCGGCATGTTCAAAACGCGGGACGGCGCCGCTCGGCGGCTGGACCTGATCTTCGTGCCGCCGGAGGAGCTGGCCTTGGGGACTCTGGGCTGGATCGGCAGCCGCCAGTTCCTGCGCTTCATGCGCGCCTACTCCGACTCGCAGATGGGCATGCACCTCAACGCGCACAGGTGCACTGCCAAACCATCATGCTGTGACACCGCACTCCGTTCAGCAGCCTGCAGCCGGAGCGGTACCAGAACCTGTATGCGTTTGCAAGCATCACGTGTAAGGGCTGCAGACCTCTTCGCGCTTCAACCTCCAGCACAGCAGCGGCACGACAGCAGCACGGCAGGCGTCCCACCTTCTGTTGCCAGCTTCCAGCATATGGCGACAAGCCACACATTTACATCGCTGCGCTGTTGAAATCCTCCGCTACGTCGACAGGCTGGTCGCACGGCGCGGCGATAAGGCCTGGGTGGTTCCGGAGGAGGGGCCGCCTCTCAATGGGGACGGCGATCCCGAGTGGCCGCCCGGCTGGAGCGACGACCGCAAGTTGCAGCACGAGAGCGACGTGTTCGAGCTCATGGGCCTGCCCTACCACCCGCCGCACGAGCGCAACTGCCCCTGATTCAAGGGCATCGGCCTTTCTTCTGGACCGCCCTACAGACGCTGCTGCAGCCGCACTGCTGCGCGTGCGCAACTGCGCAGTGACGAGTCGCTGCTTGTGGGCGACGAGCGATGACGCGGATGCGGCGCCATGCCTGGGCGCAGGTGCCTGGATGAGGTCGGGGCAGGAGCGCCGCCCCGGCAGCGGCATGTGATGCTCCGCATCTCAGCACGGGAACCATGACAAAAACGTGGAGGAATCATGACCGATGGAAGCATGGAACTGACCTAGGTCGTATGAAAGGTCAAGTCTGTAGCTCTCCGGCCGCGGTGCACTGCAGATGTCACGACGGCATTAATTTTGCGGGGGCGGCTGTGGATCAGTTGTACGTTGCGGCACTGCGCCTTACAGGCGGTGCACGTGTTTCGCAGCCTTTCAAAGCGTCGCTATGATCTGCATTGTGGTCTTGTCCGCTTGTCTCGCAAATTCTGCAACGGTCAACCAATTGGCGCCGTGCAAGTTGCCTGCTCGACTGCCTGCTGACGGGCGGGTTCACGTCATCGGAACGGGCGTCAGCTTCACAGCAGCTGCTCTAAATGGTGCAGTCCTGCGGCCGGCTGCAAGCTGACGAACTTGCCAACAAACACGTTCGCTCTCCCAGCAAACATCTTGCGCAAAATCTCTCACGTCGGTGAGCACAGTACAGGACCTCTATTTCAGCTTCCAGCGATATACATCAGCAGGGCTCACCGCCATATCCGCAGCCAGGTGCGCGAGTCGAACCGGCCCTGTAACCGAGCGATCGCTTACTAATTGCACGCAGATGCTATAGTGTGTCGAGATAAGTTCCCCCCTGCCTCAGTAATGCACTCCTGTACAGACAGTGCTCTGGCTTGTGCCCCACACTCTCCTGCCCTTGCACGGGCGCTGAAAACTTGCTCGCCGGGCCAACACCGCCTTCTAACGTCCTGTTGCTTATCTTAGGTCTCCAACAGTCGCTCCGTACCTGCCGAGAGCAAACTTTCCCCTCAACCCAGCAGTAAGCAAGTCCCCCATTTTGACGTTTGGTGCGCACCCTCCCCGCCGCACCCTGCATGGCACGCTTGACACATTTGCAGGCACGGTCTTGTGACTGCTTCGGACTGATGCCGCAGTGCCTTACAACTGCGACCTGTGCTGCTGCGGCTTTGGCGGCAACCGCCGCAGTGCCGGCGCACGGTGTGCACTGCGAACACGTGGTGCTTTCTTGCTGAAGTATGTGGCACTGCATCGTAGCGCTGCTGGAGCATCAAATCATCCCGCTGCTATTGGAATTCAGAAAATACGTGATGTGCTGCATGCGAGTCACCTCGGCAAGCAGCTTCACGTTGCCGCTTACTCAGCCGCCCCTGCGACCGCTGCAGGTTCTTGTGCTGCAAGGCGGGCTGCGGTGGCAGCGGCCAGGAGGAGGTTGTGACCAGGCGCGATGGCCGCGCCACGACGGTGCCGTCTGACGCTGCTCAAGCCCGGGGCTGCTGTGGCGGCCGAAAGTATGCCAAGCCAATGACGCAGCCAGCGGGCGTTCCTGTGAACGGTGCGCGGTGTATATGCTGACACGGTCGCCCATGCTGGGCATGCCACAATGTTCTGTCCACATTCAGGCACTACTACGGGAGCGTTGGTTTACTGTTGCAGTTCAGCTCAAGTGTGAGCTGGTGCCAAAGAGCGCATAGGATGCCGAATCACTCGCCCTGTTCGTTCTTGCAGGTGGCCATGCGTACACAGCAGCGCCACCGGCGTCCGGGGCGCACGCTGCGGGCGTGCAGCCGGGTGTGGCAAATTATTAGAATGCCAATGCATGTGTCGGGAGGTCATTTTTCGCCGCAAGTGGCATATTGCTTCAGCAGTGATTTGGGCAGTAGTCTCTGGTAGTACACACATTGAAAAGCATCAGGCAGTTCAGCACCTGTTTTCGCTATCCGGTATCTGATTTGTTATCCCAGGATGTGCTGGTTTGGTTTCAGATACCTAGAGACTATATTGACAAGTCAGCGCGCAAGGCGTCATTCACTCAACTACCAAAATTTTACTTCACCCGGATTCTAGTTGCTGTAACCCTAATTTACGTGACAAGCTCGGCAAACCATGCATGTATGCGCAAGTTTCATTTCCTGGCAGCCCAATACGTCTGCAGGCAGACGCCGCAGCGGGACGGTGCAGCGGGACTGCCACGGCGCGAGCCACACTCAAACTGCATATTGCTCTACGGTCTCCGACGCTTGGTGGGTCCTGGACACCTGAGCACCAGCTCTGCCACAGAATCGACCAAAGCTGCGACCGCACTCGGCCATTTCCTTTTGCCGCAAAATTTTCCGCCTGGCCAGCTGGAAGCCAGTGGCACATCCGCACAGCATTTCTGATTCCAAAACGCGTTTTGCGGCCAGGTCCGGTGCACTGGTCGCTCCCGCACTTGCCGGAAGCCGCAGCGGCTGCAGCGCATGACCGCCTGCTCGAAAAGGGGCATCCCTAGGGCAGCCAGCCTGTGCTGTTGTGTTGTGCATCACTGGGCGTGACTAAGCACTGAACACGCCTGGCAGCCTGCTTGATCATGAGCTCGCTGGCAACTTTCCGTAACTCCAGCATCGCTAAGATCGTGTTGGCGGTCGCCACGGTTGTGGCCACTGTGCTGTTTCTGTCGGAGTTTTGGAGGCATGCCTTCTGTTCCCCTCTGCACTGCGCTCGTTGTGTGCAGCACTGCTCGCAGCCAGCATGTTACAAAAGGTCCTGAAGCTTTCGTGGTGTGCACAACGCAGGCCGCAGCTGCTACTGGTGGGCAATGTAACAGTAGACCTGGTAGACGGCAAGCGCGCGCTGGTGAGCATGATGTGGATACTGCTCGCGCGCTGCACCGCTATACTAGCTTCAGCGCCTGGTGTGGAACCCTTTAATGCTGACGAGCCACTCTGCTGCCGCAGGGCGGCGCTGTGGCATATGCAGCGGCTGTGGCCAGTGCGCTCGGCGTCAGAGCATGCGTCGTAACGGGTGGGGTCCTTGAGCTGGCGCGAAACGCTTGCGGGCATGATCGCACCTTCATGATGTGTGTCAGTCAGCCTCGGTATCACAGTCGCGAAGTGGCAGCCTTCCTGCATCATGCGTTTGCTCCTTTGCTCTGATGCGGCGCCGCTGCTGATGGGAATATTCATGCACGCTGCCATGCAGCCGGCGGCGCCAACGCCGACATGTCCGTGTTTGCCGCCCACGAGCTGCACAAGGTGCACACGAACGAGACGCTGACGTTCGAGCACACGTACACCTGGTGGGGCCACCGTCGCAAGCTCAAGGTCACCGCGCAGCCGGCGGAGACGCTCACCGCGGCGCACGTGCCGCGCCACTGCCGCAGGCAAGTGCTGCCAGGCTTGATGCCAGGGAGATTGATGTCAGAAAAGCACCCCCTGCACTGACAGCGGATGGTGCGCCCCCAAGACGAGGCTCGGCAAGGGTTTTCATCTGGTGTGAAGCACATTCCTGATGCGCCTGCACTGCTGCAGGGCGCGCGTCGTGTTGCTCGGCCCGCTCACGCCAAAGGACATGGACTCGGCATCCTTTGTGCACATGCGGTCTGGTGGGGGCTCTGCAGGAATCTATCGATGTCTAAATCGACAGTTGATTGCTGGTTTGTGTTTCGAAGAGTAGATCACCTGTTTGCACATCGCATGGCAATCGTCCCCTTGGGGCTTGCGGGCTTGCACTGAACTGGCTCGGAAGTCGGAGGGACGCAGCGGAAGTCGCGTTGAACCGCTGCTCCACACGCGCAGGCAAGTGGGACAAGCTCACGGGCTTCCAGCAGCAGATCGGGCTCATGGCGCAGGGCCTGCAGCGCGGCACGGAGGGCGGTCGCGTCGTGCCCTACAGCGCGCCGTCAGAGGACCTGCGCCGAGCGCTGGGGCCCAAGGTGTCGGTCTTCCTGTCGGACGTGGAGACCGATCCGTGGCCGGCTGGCAACATCAGCGCCCTCGCGGCGCAGTCGGCCAGGTGCAGCTTTTGACCCCGGGTCAGGCATGATAAAATCACGGAACGATGAAAGAAGAAACGAACGTAGCAGCCGTCCGCTGGCTGGCGGGCAGCATCAGCGCCATCGCGGCGAGCAGTCGGCCAGGTGCGACACTCTACAGCCTGGCAGGTGCCGCAAGTGGCCCGTGATGCATGGCGCGGTTGTGGCCGTGACGAGTGCCGGTGTCGAGAAGTCTTGCACCGAGATTTGATGCAAGCTGCCACATATCAAGGTGAAGCGTGCAGGCGAATTTTGTGCAGGCCAAGTTGGCTACTCAGTTTCGTATCATATCCCTCCCAGGTGGCTGGTCACGCGGGGGGAGCTGGGGGCAGACGAGTACTCAGCCGGCAATATGACGCACCATCCAGCTGTCAAGGTAAGTGTGTGCCTTGTCTGTGCATGCTGCTCAGTGCGGAACCAGAGTGCAGTTGTTTGGACCTAGAGCTTGCATTGATTTGGTGATTGCTAAACGATGTAGCATCCGGACGAGCCTCAGTTGAAGACACCACCCTCGATTCTGCAGAACTGGCAGCTTTCCTGAGGCGTGTTCTCCTTCCACCTTGCAGACCACAGTCAAGGACACCAATGGCGCGGGCGACACCTTTGCGACGGCGTACATGCTGGCGCTGGCGGCCAAGGACCGGCAGCCCGGCGTGACAGCAAACTGGGCAGCCTCCAGGGCGGTCGCGCAGCCCCAGGTGCAGAATCATGTCTCCAACACGAATCCAAGAACTTGTGAGCAGCCTCAGTGCGAGGTGACCATCTGGAGGCGGAGCGGCATGCTGTCGGTGCTCGCAGGCGTGCAAGCCGCACTGTGTGGAGGCCAGCATCCGGGAGGCGCTGCCCTGGGGCCGCGTCAAGGAGTTTGTGCACCAGACGGTGGACGCGGCGTTCGATGCACTGGCAGACCTGTCGGCGGCAAAGGTGCTGTCGCAGGGGCAGCAGGCAGCGGGGCACGCGGCAACACGGCTGAGGCGGGCTGCCGCGACGGCAGTCGAGCTCGTGCCTCGATTCTTTGGCACGGCGCGTGCCTGATTGTACCTAGGCATAACCGCAGAGCGCATGGTGTTTTGTTGTACTCACACATGCGCGGCAGCGGGCTACTTCATTAGCCTCATTCGTTTCTAGGGGGAGGGGCGTCCGCATCGACTCATGCGACTACGTGCTGGGAAGCTTTGATTGGGATTACTGTGCGCTGCTTGCGTTTGAGTGGCTTGTGCGGCTGGGTGCAACCAGCTGAGTGGGCAAATTTGTGCTTGCCTTTCGCCCATCAGCCATGACCGGGGCTGGCTGTCCGGCAGCTTCCCGTTTGAACTCCCCGTTTGCGTGCAACCCCCTTTACCGTGATGCGCACCCAGATTTTGTGTCACACAGGAATTCGCACGCCGTGCCATCGCCCCTGAAGCAGAAGTGAGGAGGTGCTGCTGGTCTCAACGCAAATCTCTAATTTCGAGCCCACCTTGGCATCACACTTTGGACCACTCGCGACTGCCACACGTGCACTTGAAGACTCGTGGCCAGTATGACCTGCCTGCGCGCTTTCGGCACAGCCCAGCCGCAGTGTCATCCAGACGTCACTGCTGCCCGCCTCCGGCGCTGCAGCGGCGCAGCCGCGGGACCCAGCGGTGCCAGGGCCAGTCAGCACCCCACAGCAGCAGGCGCGCAGAGCCGGCATAGGCTCTCACAGCAGGCCTGCCGCGCACAGTCTGCGGCGCCCTCAGAATGCGAGCCGGCTCAGCCATCGCAGCAGCAGCGCCTGTCCCGGCAGCGGCTGGAGGCTCTGTACGCCTCCTCCGACCACTTCCCGCTGTTCGCGTCCAACCCCTGGCGCGCCGGCCTGCCCGCGGCCATCACCCCTGGCACGCTGGGCGAGCAGCTGCTGCGCCCGGTCGGCGGCCTGCTGCACCTGGCGGTCAAGCTGGAGGAATCGCCCTCCCCATCACAACTCAAAGAGCAGGAGGAGGAGCGGCGCAAGCGGCAGGACTACTACGCAAACGTGGGCGACGCCATCCGCACGCTCCGCGAGGAGATTCCGCTGCTGTTCTTCCGGGACCTGACATGTGAGGCTTGCCCCTCGACGCATCCATGTTGTCATTCTCGTTCCGCCCGCGCCGTCCTGCCCTACTGCAATACTTGTGTCACCCTCAGCGAGCTGCCTGCCAGGTACATTTATCACTCAAAACCCACGTAGAGGTTTCATTGACCTCACCACATCATGCTTGTTGGTTTGTCGAGCTGCTGTTTATGTGCATGTGCTTTCTTGATGCCTTGTGACATGCTGCTGCAATGGTCTGCAGATGACATCTACCGAGATGACGTGGTCTTCAAGGACCCGCGCAACACGCTGCGTGGCAAGAAGAACTATCAGCGCCTGTTTAAGGTGTGCGGCTGTTGGATTCGCGGCTGACGTGCTGCTGTGCTGCCTTAACCGCGTGCTTGCCATTGCCATACGTGTATGCAGAACGGTATGCAGAACAGTTTGATCAATGATGCCAATCAACAAGCTGAGGCACATCTCTGCGGCAAAAAGCATTGGCCAGTCGTCCTGCTGCGTCCTGATGCTGCCGCTGCTGCCACAGGCCTTGCGGGTGCTTGGCCGCGTCTGCTTCACGCGCACCCGCGTAGACGTGCGCCGCATCTGGCAGCCGGAGAGCAACCGCATCAGCCTGCGGTGGCAGTTCCACGGCGTGCCGCGCATCCCCTGGGAGGTGGAGGGCATCTTCGAGGGCGTCTCCCAGTTCAAGTTGGACAGGTTGGTGGATATTTTAAAAGCGTAGAGCCTCTTGGCCACAGGTGCCAGGACCTCTTGCGGTATTAAAGACAGTGCGGTTCTCAGTTGTTGCATGTTTTTGGTCCTTCGCAGCGCCGCATGCGGCGCTGCTGTGCGAAGCAGCGTTCAAGAAGAGTCCTGAAGCCACAGGCTGGCAGCGCGCATCTGTCTGCCTGGTGCAATGTGGTTGGTGCGCTTGATGTGGTGGGTTCGCGAGCCTCCGCGAGCCTCCTGCAGCAACTCCAAGGGCTTCTCAAAGGGATGGTTCTGAAAATCGATTCTGCGGGTCCTGCCACAGCGAGGGCAAGATCTACGAGCACTCGGTGGACAACGTGGTGCTGCGGGACCCGCCGCTGGGCATCTCGCCGCTCTGGACCACCCTCAGCAGCATCTTCAGCCCGCAGCCGCAGCCCTGCCCAGGTGCTCTTGCACATGCCTGCCACTGGCACCAAGCGCATCGTGCAACATGCCTCGTCGTCGCGGTCCCATCAGCAAGTCGAGAGGGGTAACATGCAAGGTCGATGTGTATGGCAGTGGGAACTGAGTGCCGTTGAACCTGCTTTTACAGGCATCAACTTCGACAACCCGGCAGAAGGGCCGCTGGCGGTGCCGGCGCCGCTCGCCGCTGCGAACCGCGACCGCTGGGTGGTGCTGACCCATGTGCTGCCGCAGCACCTGCCCAGCCGCCAGCGCCAGGATCTGCTGCTGGAGTGAAGCGGTAGCGCTGGGAGGGCGTTCCATTGAACAAGCGCCCAAAGCGGTGGGCGGTGGTCTGGCAGGCTCACAGCAGGCCGCTGCCATAGCCGCGCCGACTGGCGCCACGCTATCAAGTTAGGCGGCGTTTCAGCAGCAGAGAGGCTGCTGCGATTTTCTGCGAGGCTCGTCGAGTGTGTCGAACCTGGCCATCGGCGCTGTGTCTTAGTGTACATTTGTACAGGTTTTGCGCTCTGCTGGGAAGTGTGGTCAGAGTGTGTGTGTGAGTTCGATTGATTGATTGACTTGACTGATTCGTTGCTGGAGCGGCTGTCACAGACTGTTGGCCCATCGGTTTGGTGCATTGGCAAGGTTTTGCTGGTGAGGTGGTCTGGTGAAGAAGCTTTGCTGCATATCCATCAGTCCACGACACATCATCCTCGCAATGCACACCTTGGACTTCTGGAACTGCCTGATACCAAAGAGGTTTGATCCACGAGACACGCCTCGTAACCAGCAATTCTGCTGCTCGCAAGTGGGGGCATCACCCTCAGCATTCGTGCCGCGCGTGTGTCGGGAGCGGAAGACCGCAACCCGCAGCAGTGATCTGTGACGATGTGGGCTCAGAAGCTGTTCAGGCAGCTGGCAGTGAAGCAATTGGCCCAGGCACAGGGCGTGAAGACGTCCTCCAACCTGCCTGCGCTCGCTCTCACACGCATTCAGGGTGAGTGCTGTAAGGCGCATGCCTGCAGCTTCAGAAGGGAACCTCAGCCTGCACCATACATTTCTTGCCAAGATGGGCTGAGTTCGCAGCGGTATGTTCCTGGCATGGAAGCTGTGCATGTCGATTCATGCCCGAGACGGGGCGGATGCTGTTGCATGGCATCGCTGCTGCCCCGCTCATTCAAAGATACCGGAGGAGGCTCAGTATGCTATAGAACAGAGAGAGGGCACGGGTGAAACTACTGTTGACACACCGCTCGCCTCAGGGCTCCATGCCGGTGCCTGTGGCGTCCACGGCAGCACACCGTGTAAGCCAACAATAGACAATGTGGATTTGCGGCATGCAGGCGCCGGCCGCCGCGGCCGCTGCATGCACAGGTGCGCCGTGCCTACGGCCAGACGCTGCATGCTGGACCGGCGTCCGCCTGGCGAGCAGCTGCGGGCCGCCCAAACTCAGCCCGGTGACCAAGTGTTGCGTCATTTAATGTCCTGCAGTAGCCCGTGACACGCCGAATGCTGTGCGCTTGCCACCGAAGCATGCACATGCAAACCTCTCTATATATGAGAACGACCGTGCCCGCAGGAGGCAGAGGAGGCGTCTCAGGAGCTGGACAAGCTCCTAAGCGCGGCTGCAAAGGAGGACAGCCTCAAAAAGATCTACAAGGTCTGAGCCATGCCCGACTCTGCAGGTTTTCGCCTAGCAAGCAATCTTACTTTCAGGCTGCATCAGTGCATGCCACATCAAGCACATGCACGTCATCAACACGAGGAGGAGCCATGAGCTCGTGGCGCATATGTTGGTCTCACATGCATGCCCTGCTGCATCATATCATCCATCTGTGCATGCAGATCATCGATGACGAGGGCGAGTCATTCACGGAGTCAAACGTAACGACCGCCTTCAGCAAGGTGGGCAAGCTGGGCGCCGCCACAAACGAGGCAGCAAAAGAGGAGATCACCTGCACGCGCTCGTTCCAGACGCTCGTCGGTGAGGGTTGTATAAACGAGTTTCAAGTTGTACGAGCGTATGTGCCCGACTGGCATGCCTGCAGTGGTATTCCGTACCCTGTGGGAACCCCGTGACTGCTGCCTGATTAGTCAATGTTTCCTGGCGGCTACGTTGGTGATCGTGGGGCGTGCGTGCAGACATGGTGCTGCTGGGGGCGCGCCGGTGAGGCCCCTGCCGTGTGCATCGCTGCTCTGCGGAGCCTGGACAAAACACTAGCTTGGACACAGCACCAGCCAGAACCATACTGCTGTTGTGCAGTCTGTTGTGCCTGCGCATCCATCCTGTATGGCCTGGCGGTTCATCAAAGTGAGAATCCGATGCAAGGGCAAGGTAACCCGAATACCTTTGTGGTGATAGGTACACAAACGGCAACCTGCTGGCGATCACAGACGCCTGCGGGAAGCTGGGCTTTGACGACGGTGAGACTCAATGACCCCACTCACCAATCACAAACAGTGCATTTTCCATTGCCATGGTCAAATCAACAGTGCCTGCCCCCAGCACCGCCCGCAGTCTATTTTGACTTGACTTTAAAAATCTGCCGTCCGCAGACATGCTGCTGGACAAGATCACGACGCGGCTGCTGACCAACATCCACGAACTGGGCGCCGCAGAGCTGCACGACCTGGTGCGATTTGTGCATCATGTGAGCGCAAACTCCATCCTGCTGCAACACTGTCACAACAGAGCTGTTGTGAGTGCGGAATATGAGACGCACTGGGTTGCTGCAGCTCCTTGGTTCCACAAGGCATCCTGTTTGCCTGACTGTGCCGCCACTTGCTTTCAGGCGACGTCGCTGGGCGAGCTCTCCAGCCCCAGCATCGTCCTTTTCCAGGTGACCGTGCTGGTTTCAACACGTCCGTTTGCATGCCGCATGACTGCAGCTGGAGGTTTCCGTGCCGCAAGGAGTGGGATTTGTGTAAATTGCCCGTATAAACTGCTCCTCACAAGGGCTGGGCTGGGTGCTGTAGGCGCTGCAGCAGCGGCTGGAGGAGCTCGGCGACGAGGTGACACCGGAGCAGAATAAGGAGCTGAATGCGGTGTTTGAGAAGCTGGGCTACTCGGACAGCGGCATCAAGGCATAAGTGATGCTGTTGAGGAATACAGACGGGAACGGCAAATCACTGAAGACAAGGCAGTTGATTGATGAAGCGTCTGATTACTCGGAAGCTCCAGAGGGAATCTGTGAGGACGAAGAATTCTTCGAAGGGAGACGCTGTAGCTGCGGACAGGGGCGAAACCCCGACATATTCCGCCAGCCACCACCGCCACCGGATGCAGCGGCGTGAGTATTCCAACAGGGCTATATTACAGGTGTGCAAAGAGACCTAGCCTTTTGAGTCAGGCCTGGGCGAAGAGCGAGCGGAGACACTGCAGGGGCAAAGTCTGAAAAGAGATCCCATCAAATTGAAAGGACCCCGGGAAGAGGAGGGACACATTCTAAGTCGGACGCTAATTCCGGCCGGAGCCACACGAAGGACGTGGGTGCACTGGCGGGCTGAGCACAAGTTTGAGAGCCCGCGTTCACATCCACCGCTCCGATTGCACATCTATCGCTTCAATCGATCGATCGTCTGCGAGATCGCCTAGCGACGCGTCGAGACAGAGTGAGGCGGTCACGTTCAGGGAGCACTACCACCTCGTAATATCTCTTGCGTGTTTTGGCCGATGGCAGCAGCCAGCATGACCGCGTGCTCCTGCACGACGCATGCTCACTTCAGCATGCAGCAAAGCGCACATGCGCCTCTGCTTCCAGCCCCAGCCTTCCTTAGGGGGAGGCTCCTCCAGGCACCTTCGGGACAGCGCGCCCGGCGGTCAGCAGGTCTGCAGTCCGCAGCAGCCAGCGCCGCGTTCACAGCCGCAGCTGCTGTGCACTATGCACCATTGGCAGCAGCCAGCTTCGGCGGCGCCGGCAGTCTGACCAGCCTCAGCTCCCTAGCTTCGGCCCTGGGGTTTTCCATTGCAGCCCTACTGTTCTTCAGGAACAACCAGGCAAGTCGCTGCCACTCCTGTCGCAAGTAGACTTCGATCCAGCGCTCTACTGGTGCCTCGTGTCCGGGGTCAGAGACTGTCCATGACTGATGCCCGATTGGAGACCTCCAACTTCCCTGCGCCCAGCATCTGGCAAAGTTCCGTGGCATTCAGCTCAGCACTGCGCCTCGTTCCAGATTGACTCTGTCATCACTGCCGTAGCGTCAGTAGATCGCGATCGCTGTGTGTGCTGCTGCATGCCACCTTGCACGCCGAGACAAAACTTCGCGGTGTTTGCTGACCGTGAACTATCTGCTTACAGGTCGATGAGACAGACAGCCAGCTGCCGGAGTGCCCGCGGTGCGAGGGCACCGGCTTCACGGAGTGCGTGTGCACGCGCTGGTCCGACGGCGACGTTGGCTGCAGCTCCTGCCGTGGCACTGGCAGGATGCCGTGCCCCGGCTGTGGCGGCGGCGGCAGGGCCACTCCGCTGCGTCAAGAAGTCACCGTCCGGGTGAGTGCTGCGCATCCACATGCTGCGCCAGCGCGGTTCCAGTCTGCTATCACCATGGCTTGCTGACGTGTCGGGGCACTGCAGTGTTATACGACAGGTATCATGCGCAGATTGTGTCAATGCCTCAGAATGCCCTACTGAAACTTACAGGCAGCCTTCTGGCGCGCAGGCACGAGACTGATGTCGCTGCTGCCGGCATTGAAGATTAGGTTTCGGGGCTAGGCGGAGAGGGTTTTCAGGAGAGACGGAGAGCAGCAGACGTTCTCAAACGCGCAGACCTTGTGTCAAATCGGCTTTGATAGGAGTGCGACAGCGGCCGTGAGTCTTTCGGGGGCCTTTGTGCCTGCGGAACAGTGTGCCTCTAGGCAAAGCAAAGCCAACTAGGCAAAGCAAAACCAACTTTGACAGTAGGACAACAGCCTGGGGCAGGCTCATTTGTGCATGAGTTTTGTCTCACCCGGTGTATGTGTTTCCAAGTTGTTGGCTCCTTCGAGTTTGGTCCGTGGATGATTTGCTGTGGAATTGAGAGGATCTTCATGTTTGAGGGTGCGAAGGAAGCGCACTGGTAAATTTAGTGGACCAGCTCTCCAGCCAGATACAAGTGCAACAAACATCCTGAGGCCCACCCTGCTCGTCGCCTTCCCCCATCGAGATGACTGAATGTGGATCCTTCTGCTCTGCCGCTGTCGTCAGTGTCGCTCACACCAAGTTGGCCTACAATTGCCGTATCATCTGGCGCCAAACGACGTTGATGTCAGCATCAGTACCTGGCTGTGCCAGCTGTGGCATTTTGCCACTCTCTAGCGGTGTTTCGGGCGCTGCTGAATTTCGATGTTGCCACGTTTTCTAGTTTGCCCCAAATTAGGGTGAGCCTCGAGCGTTTTTTCATGGCAACAGCGACACACCATTGGGTTCAAAGTCGAGAAGCATGAATGGTGAGTGGGTGGCCGAACTGGCACAACCTGCGGTTGCTGCAGTCGCTATGTACATGGCAGCAATTGCCTCACTGCCGTCCAGATTACAGAAGAGTGTGCGTGCAAAACCTAATCGAAGGGTGTCTGTGTAACTGACTGCTGCCAGATGCTGTGGCACTGCACATGCGCAGTGCGCCCCAATGCAGGGCGCACATCATCAGTGGTGCTGTCCCAGCATCGCAGCTGATCCAGCACCGCTTCCCCGTGGCTGCTGCAGGCGGAACGCCGAGTTCCAATTGCGAGACGGCTCACACCTGTCAATGAGGAGCATGACACATGTCTCAGCGGCTGCCTGCTCCAAGCATGTGTGCGCCATGCGAATATGTTGTGTGCCATGCATTCAGCCGCCGTTGTTGCGCATGCGTGGGCGCTTCGACAGCTGTGCAGCATCTACCTTGAATCCCTCCTTCCTCAGGCAGACCTTGTGGGCCTCTATCAAAGCCTTGCAGCGGGGGTCGTCAGGCCCTGCACATCGGCAGCCAAGAACATGATGCACAGCCCCGACCTGGTACAGTCCTTCGTTCGTATGATGCTTGCGTGCTGCAAATACATGCAAACACCTTTGAACGAGCCAATATCACGCGATACATCATGCGATACCTCACCGTGCTCTCCTATGCAGTCATCCCGCGGCCCCTGCAAGCAAACACACCAGAAGTTTCGACCTGCACATATTGACATGTGGCTTTGCCGAGCGTAACGAAAGTGTGCCAACACACTGCACACTGACCTTTGTTTCTGGGCAGGCGCAGCAGATTTTCTTCGGCTTCGGCTTGTCGGAAGCCTGCGACGTCTCAGGCATTACTGTGCGCGTGAGGCTAGTGCCAGCCACCTATGAGATGATGGTCTACTGAGAGAGCTCTGCAGCAAGCACTTGTCAGCCGACAACGAAGTGAGACCTGCTGCACCTGCTTCGTCACTGCTGTTGCTGGTGACGTAATGAGGATTCCGTGCTCGGCGGCAGGTTCCTCAACCTTTGCCTCAGTGTCAGCGACTTCAATTGCTGCTTATCCAAAGACAAGTGGAAGCTGTTGCTGCTGCGATTCGTCAAGTCGCATCTGCTCACAGCCCGACATTGTCTGGCCAAGCACCCATTCCTTTGGCAGCTCGCTTGGCTGAAGCCGATCCGCTTCCGACGCCCCTCACCGGCTAGACCTGTAGCAATTGCAAGCGTTACAGGCAGACCCGATACACATAATGTCGGGCCAGTCGGAGGCTGAGCAGGCCAAGGCACTCGGGATGGCCACACAGGAGATGGAGTATCGGGTGGACCTGTTCAACAGGTGCCGCTTGCTGGTCGACTACAAGGCTGGCCGAACTGTATTTCTGGGCCTCAGCTCCCGGTTCCCCTAGCGCACCGAAAATTGAACACGCATGCGCCACCGCGCGGCGCATGCAGCGCCGCATGTGCTGACGAGAACTGGCTCATATGTGCTGCCATTTCATTCCTGCAGGATGGTGCAGGCGTGCCACGACAAGTGCATCGACAAGCGGTGCGTTTCTGGAGCAGCACATTTTGCGGAGCAGCACCATTTGCAGATCGCGGCCACATGTTCCCCCACCTCCGATGCTCAGTCGCAGATGCATGATGCTCATAATGATGCTCATGCCATGCTTGAAGCGCATGCCTGCTGCGACTCACAGGTACAAGGAGTCAGACCTGAACGTTGGGGAGAACAGCTGCGTGGACCGCTGCAGCTCGAAGTACTGGCAGGTGAGGAGAACAGCTGGTCCTGAGAGGCGGAGCGTTTGCTGGGCACCCCACGTTGGAGCACGTTCGCTGATTTTCGAAAGTGCCGGAAGGCTCAACAAACACACGAGGCTGCCATGGTGCGATGCAGGTGACGGGCATTGTGGGCCAGATGCTCGGGGCGCAGGGCGGTTTCAACTAGCAGATGCGCATCCCAGGGGGCCGCTCCTCAACGGAGAGTTGCGGGCATCTGCAGCATCAGGACCAGCAGTCGGGCTGCCGCCGCACACAAGCACGGCGCCGGTAGACGCACATCCCAGCCGTTTAGTGCTCTGCTTGGATGTCGGTGCCATGCAGCTGTGGCCGCGCAGGGCCTGCATGCACAGGCCACAGCTGACCGCCACTATCGATAGGCTGTGGCCTGCATGATCAGGGGCCAGCTGTGCAGAGCCGCAGGTTGCACTTGATCTATTGTTGGACATAATGAATGATGCGTTCGTTGTCTTGGCATGAAATGTGGTGTCCATCTTGAGGAGCAGCGCAGCAGAGCAGATGGCGTGTCCATCACTCAGGCCGGCCGCCACAGGGTTGTGGTGCAGGCGTCTCACAAGGCGCAAGTCAGCAGTTGTTACAACAAGCCTGCTATCGCTGGGAATTCCTCTCCCGACATTCCCCACATGCACAAGCTCGATCTGCGCTCTGGCTGCAGGATGGGGCTGTCCCGAATTGTTCTCAGAGTCGTGAGGCAGCGTCAACTCGATGCAGTAACCTCCACCGAGTGGGCGCTGCAGCGCGAGAACGCCTTCAAGCGCAGTTCCGCGCGCTCACAAGGGCGCCCCCTTATGCCCTTATGCACCGGCATTCCAGGGCCTCCGCCCTGCAACTCATTGTTCATGCAGGCAGCGGCCGAAATTGCCTGCGAAGCACCGACGCGCCCCCAGCGCCGGCAGTGTTCTCCCATGCCCCACGAGAGCCGCAGCCACCATTCCCGTTTCACAGTTCCCCTCCGCCGTGGAGGTCCTGAAGCGGCTGGCCATGCAGGTGAAGGGCTTTCCTCCAGCTCTGCAAGGCACCTGCTGAGCGCTGCACGGGCAGTGCTCGAGCTGTGCTTCTGCAGCACTCCAGCGATAAGGCCTCGCAGAGACTTGCCATCTCGCCCCCTTTGTGCACGCTTTTGCTCATTCCGCCCCTGTATTTCGGCGCCTCACAGCTCCTCCTCGTCGGCATCTGGCGCGCGGATTTTCTCGATGGCAGACTTGATCATGCCGGCGTCGGCGGACGATGGCTTGAGGTCCAGTGCCGTGGTGAACGCCGCGATGGCCTCGTCCACCTGATTTGGTGAAACTCAACAATCTCAAATCGGAGTTCAACAGACTGAACTTTGAGATCTGGCGCCGTGATGTTAGGCCGCGATGGCCTCGTCCACCTGCATAAACAAACTGTTGTTTGAAAATTTCGAATGAATGAATCAGACAAACAGATTGCTATGCAAGGTACATACATTGGATTCCATTGAGAACGATCGACTGGAACTGAAGAAGGCCGCAATGGCCTCGTCCACCTGGGCCACCGTTGCATTGATCAAATGAATACACTATTTCATGACTCATCAATGCAATTGACATTCATTGACTGAAACTGAAAACATGTGACGTGAAGGCCGCGGCGGCCTCGTCCGCCTGGGCCAGCTGACAGGGATCGAATCGAGTGACGTCGAAGTTGATGCTGGCTTTTGCAAATGAGGACGAAGCCTCGTTCGACAGAGAACGGAACGTTGCACAGAATCTGAGAATGGCGCTCTGAAGATGAGCAGCGCACCTGGTTCAGCCGCCGGTGCACACGCCCCATTTTGAAGAACACGCTGCCCTCCCGCGGCGCCAGCTCCTGCAGAGTGTTGGATAATACATTGCAGGGATCTGAATGGCTGAATTGCGCTCCCACGAACAAGTTGTGCTCCCATGAAGAAGCAGCCGCGGATCTGTGTGAAAGACTGGCGCACAAGCTCTGGAGAGGCGCCGACGTGCCGACGCCGCGAAAAGCACCCATTCTCATCAATTCCAGGGTCAGATGCCACGTACCATGAGTGCGAGCAGCTCGGAGAGCGCCTCCTGCAGGCGGCCTCGGTGGGGACACTCATGTTGGTGCGCCCTACCGGCGCTGCACATGCAGGAGATTGATACAAAGGATGTGTATGAGAAAATAGACAAGGAAACACACGCCTTGAGGGCGAGCAGCTCGGAGAGCGCCTCCTGCAGGCGGCCCTGGTCCTCCAGCACCGCCGCGCGCTCAAAGCGCGCCAGCGGGTTGCGCCCGTCCACCTTGATGGCGATCTGCAGGGAAACGGGGACAGTGTACACAGGAGGTGTGAGCCATCGGCGAGTTGTGATGAGGATGCACATCATTGTCGCTTGTCACATGATCGTCAGCGGTGACATGACGCAAGAACATGCGAAATTAGCGCCATGCCGGCGTGGCAAATGCTAGCCACTCATATGGCACGGTTGGTGCATTGTAACATAGCAGTGTCGCACCTGCAGCCGCTGCAGCGCCTGCGCGGGCAGGCCCCGCCGCTGCACACCTGGCACACAACAGACCACGCATCTGGCATGGTTCAGCCGCGGGAATGCCGCACCTGCAGCCGCTGCAGCGCCTCTGCGTGCAGGCCCTGCCGGTGCAGCGCCATCCCCGTGTAGCAGTGCAGCACCGAGGAGCGCTTGTTGATGTCCGCCGCCGCGCGGAAGTGGTACTCTGCTTCCCGGTACTTCTCCTGCCGGAAGTAGATCTGCCCGATGCCGTACCTGCAAGAGACGGCAACTTGATGTCGTCTATAGGACCGGTTTTCAATTCGACGTAACACCGCGCAGAGGTGGTACTCCGCCTCACAGTACTTGCTGGAAGTAGGTTTGCCCGATGCCATACCTACAGGTGGCCACAGCAGTCAACACAACAGTCAACTCAACAGTCATCGCATATAACAATTCTCTGCAGGATATGTGCGCCACCAGGCATTGCGGAGGCTGGGTTCAAGGCGCCAGGCGAGCTGGTCGCATGTGGAGGAGCCCTCTCGTCTTTCTCGCCAAGCTTTGATGCTAAAATGCATGGAATGTAATGTAAAAGACACGCACCACGCGTTGTAGTGGCGGGGGTCCAGGCGCACGGCGTGCTGGTAGCAGGTGAGCGCCTTTTCGAAATCCTCCGCAGCTGCGTACTCGTGTCCTGCCAGCGTGTAAGCGTAGGTGAAGCCGGGCGCCACCTGCAGCGCGCGCTGGAAGAAGCGCAGCGCGTTCTCGTGCTCCTGCATTGCGAATTTGACGGGAAGCTGAAGGTCATGTGGTGCAATGATTGATGGCTATCTGTCGCCAAATGTGAATGGGAAGCGTGGCGCCACCACACTGCAGGATGCCGGGCCAAGGAGTGCACCCTGGCGTGCACCCTGAGGGGGGAGAAGCAGCTGCCCATGACGCACCGGCGGCGACAGCCCGAGTACATGCAATATCAAGCAGGTTTTCAAAAGGGTTTAGAGTACTGGGGGATTGCCCAAACGCTGTGACATGCGACGCACCTTGTGGAGGGAGAAGCAGTTGCCCATGACGCACCAGGCGTGCGGCGACAGCCGGTCCAGGCCCACCACCTGCTGCGCCAGCGCTGCCAGCTGCACCTCCCGCTTCAGGTGCCACAGCACTGTGGAGTACACCTCCATGCCCTGTGAGAACGGAACAGTCAATTGAGTCATGCTGGATTACCAGATTGCTCCTCGAACATGATGGTGTGCTGCCACCAGTTGCACCTCACGCTTCACCTGCCACAGTGCCGTGCTGTACACCTCCACGCCCGGTCAAAGGAGCACGTACAGGTGTGTGAGCGCCGCCGGAACCGACATTCTTTCTCGACGGGCACGCACCTCGAGGCGGTGCGGCTCCAGGCGGCGGGCCTGCTCGAAGGCGGCCGCCGCCTGAGGGTAGTCCACCATCTCGAAGTGGGCACGCCCCACCTGGCACCACACCCACCCTGCAGCAGTGGCGACCAGGGTTGTCCTATTCCGGTCACAGATGATGATCCAGTGTGACTGGCAACATCGGCTGCGGCTGCTGCTGTTGCGTGCCGTAGGGCGGACCTTGCCTGGAGTGGGAGCCAAGAGTGATCCTTACAGGATGGGCGGCACCAGACGCGCCGCGCTTGCGGCATGCCCAGTGCCGTGCAAACGTGAGCTTTTTGTGGGGACTAATGAGACGCACCGGTGTCGAGCTGCGAGGCGGACAGCCGCCGGAAGGCTGCCAGCGCATCCTGACACCGGAACAGGCACAGCAGCCGCAGCCCCGTGCCCAGCGCCTGCGCACATTGGATGACGTTACATGGTGAACTCACAAGATACAATGCAAGAGAGCGTCATCGATGCCCCCAGCAGCCAAGGCACCGCCACTCGATTACATGGTGAAGCCTCGGAGGTTCCGAACGCAGTCCCTGGTCGAGCCTAGCCCCAGGCTTGACTGCGTCCAGTACACACGAGGCTTGCATTCATCACGCGCTAGGCAGGGGCCTTCAGTCGTTCCGCACATGCCGGGCAAGGGGGTCTCTGCGGCCAAGGGCTTTTGACGAGCAGTCCCCAGACTCCCAAAGTCAGCAGACTGCTGCAGTTTGTTATTCTCCCCACCTGCAGCAGCTGGAGCACCTGCCACTCGCCGGCCGTCGGGGCGTCGACAACCTCCTGGCCGCCCGGCGCTCGCTCATCTGCAGGGCAGGAGCAGGCGAGGAATTTACACCGTTCCACCCTCACTCAGGACTGTTTGGGTTCATGCAGCATGTCAAAGCTGGCCAAACGCAACAGGTCAGAGGCAGATGCCCCTGTTTTCAGGCAGCTGCACACTGGCGGAGCTGCAGTGGGGCACTTGAGAGCAGACGGGTGCTTCCAAATCGCTCTGCTTTCTGATGCAGGAACGCGACAACAATGGCATGATGCCAATGACATAACAGTCAGGCTGGGCCGCAGTGGGCGCCCACCCATGGCTGTTGCGAGGCCGGGAGTCGCTGAACGACCGGGCCCGGCGGCCGGCGTCGCCGCCAGCTGCAGCGCCATGGTGCCCCTGCTCCGGCCCCTGCAGATCGAAAAAGCTCGTCCACATCGGCGCCGCACTCCTTGACATGCAGCTCTGCCCCACACACGATGTGTTGGTAAGAACCTCCTTCGTTGCTCGATGTGTCTCCGACAGCTCGACCGGAGGTGACGAGCGTCATGGCAAGTGGCAGGGATTGCACGCAAACTCAATTTAAATGGCACCTGGCGCTGGAGGCCGCGAAGTCGAGGCGGCTGCCGACGCCCACTTTCCGCTTGGCGGGCTTGCCGGCGTCCGCGGGCGTGCCGATGCCAAAGCCGCCGCCCGGCTGCTGGCTGTAGCTGCTGCCGCCCCTGGGGCCGGCGTTGTTGTTCCCGCGACCAGGCGCGCCGCCGCCGGGCGGTCCGCTGCCCGGAATGCCCTGCTCGCGCATCAGCAGAACCAGATCAGCCACGCTCTGTAGCATCATCGGCACGCATCCTCCTGGCTGCAAATCAGTCCGTGTAACTCAAGGCGGATGTCATTCAAGGCAGTACCTGGTCCTGCGGCGTCGGGCCGACGCTGCCAAAGCGCAGCGCGCCGGCGGTGGAAACGCCGCCCGCGCCCGGCCGGCCGCCGACCGCCGGCGGCGTCATGCCGTTCGCCATCGGCGGCGGCGTCAGGTAGCTGCCGGGTGTGGCCATCATCGGTGTCGTCATCTGCACAGCATAGCGATTATATCTTCATGTGTTGTTTAAACATGCGTGCGCGGCCATCAATTTTTCGCGTGACGGAAGCACACGTCAGGTAGCTGCTGGGTGAACGTCATGGGCGTTGCCATCTGCACAGCATGCGAACCTTGCTCGGGGAGGAACTTCCCTTCTACCACGACACTAGCACTGCTACTGTTCTGCGCCATGAACCGAAACCCTGCCAACTGGTGCCGTATGCAGCCGGCCTGCGCGACCATGATGCGGCACGCCTGACATTGGATGCTGTGCCCTTTATCGAGAGATGTAGGGAAGACAGCCACCTGGAAGCCGAGCGCCGAGTGCGGCGGTTGCAGCGACATCGCCGACAGCGCCGCGGCGCCGGCCGCGGCGCCGCGCCCGCCCGCCGGCGTGGCCTGCTGCGCGTACGGCGTGGCCTGCCCCCAGGCCGGCGACGCGCCACGTGATGATGCCACGCCGCCACTCGGGGCGCCGTATCTGCCGAGCGGCGGCGGCTGTGCCGAGCCAAACAGGTCCCGCGTCGGCGTCGCCTGCTGCAAGGGGAATCGAAGAGCAGATAGTCAAAGCGCAGATGATGCGCTGGTAGACAGCTGATAGACAGCTGACAGAAAGCGAGTGCAGTGCTGATGACACTTACAATCCCTCGTGCCTGCTGTGCGCTCTGTGGGTAGCCGGTGCTGAATCCCGGGAAGCCGCCGGGGGTGGCGAGCTGCGCAGCGGCGGCGCCGTCGCTGCCCTCCTCGGCGCCCACCCTCAGCCACTGCTCCGCCTTGCCGCAGTCTGCGGCGCATGGAAAGGTGTGGGTGAATGTGTTTGCACGATATCCTCACTGCTTGGAGCCAGAGGCAGGGTTGCAGACTTGACAACGCCGCCTTCCTCGCAAGGTCAGCCTTTGCTGGCGCCACCGACGTGGCATGCTGCCTCCGCTGCAGGCGATGCATTCTGATCCGATTCCTTGCCTAGGTGGGACCGACGACCGCGCACCTAGCGAGCACAGCTCCTCGTAGGCCTGCCACAGCAGCGGGTCGAGCGCGAGCGCCTCTGCATAGTAGCCGGCCGCCTCGGCCGGCCGGTTGAGCAACCGCGCGATCCGCCCCAGCTGGAAGAAGCCCGCCGCACCGTGTGGCACCTGCTCAACCATGGTAGTTTGTCAAGGCCTTTGGAGGTGGCATGATCGCCTGCCAACGCCGCAATACAACCAGCCTTACTCATGTGGCAGGACATGTGAAAGTGGCGTGGCTCGTCACACTCCACAAGGAGGACAATCGGCCAGTTGCAGACATAGGCAGCATGTCCAGGCACAGTGCTTCACCGCGGCTGCCGGCAGCAAGGGTGGGCATTGAGCGTGGCACCTGCGAGCGGTCGCGGCCGGGCATGAGCGCCTCCAGTGCGTCGTTCAGCCGGCCAGGAAGCCTGGCGCAGCACAGCGCCAGCAGGTAGCGGCACTCCGGCGCCGCCTCCCCCTCCAGCAGCGCCGCCGCGCGGTAGTGCTGGTCGCAGTGCACGTAGCACGTGGCCAACAGGTGCTTGTGCCTCTGCAAGGTTTAGCAAACGGCTCAGTACGGTTTCAAGTGCTTCACTGCGAACATGGACCGCTGTGCCACGGGGCACGGCATCGGCATGGCGTGCCGCAAGCCTGATGTGCCGCGGGCGCAGCCGCGGGCAGGCGTAAGCAGGCAGGCAGCGTTGAATGGCCAGGTCGACAGTTTCGCACTTCGTTGGGGGCCTCTGTCACGAGGCGTTCGCCCAGGAAGCGCGCATTCTCGTACAGGTGCAGCGCCAAGGATTCCTCGATGCATGCGACCAGCTGCTCCTGGGCTGCTGGCGAGGCGCGCTGGCCTCCATCATGTCCGTAAGACATGCGAGATTGATACAAGCGAGTCTGCACGGCTGTCTGCTAGATCAGTTGACCTGCGACAGCTGAGCTGGGTGCCTTGTAATCGGAACCCTTATCACCATCGCTGTGCAACTTTTTCACTCCATATGCTGCACGATATTGAAGATGATTCCCGGTCACAATCTGCACCACAACAGCTGCTGCACTTCCCTGATGTCGGGGTGACAGCTGCAAGTGGTATCTTTGCAAAGCTTGGTGGCGGCAACGACTTTGCAAGCGCTCAACTAGACGTTAACATCGGTTTGGTCAGGCGACTTCAGCGCAAGGTTGTGTGCAGCTGCTGCAGCATGCAAAGCAAGGCCACTGTACTACGATTAGCAGTGGCTAATCTGCAGCTAAAGACAGCTAGTATGCAGCACCAATGCGCGCAAATGGAGCAGACCATACGAAGTACTCGGTGCCTGATCCCAGCTCAAATAGAGGTCAGCCGCAGGCTGTTATCGGGCTGGGCTGTCACAGGCAGCGGACCTTCGCAAGTGGTGTTCGAGAGGCTGGCATCGCCTCTACCAAAGGCTCGAGCTGCTGGTGCCTCCCGGCGATGCGCGATAGACTGGGGACGTCATGGGAGGCAATCCGCTGGCATTCGGCAACATCACCCGAAAGAAAACTCCATACCAGGCAAACACCAGAGTCTGCTTTGATGTACTGATGCGCAGTCCACTCAAACAGGGAGCAGCAGCGGGTGAGAGTGAGGACGTCGAATCCCGTACTAAGCCGTTTGATGTCCTAAGCACAGTTACACCAGGAGCGGGAGGCTGATAAAAAGAAGGTTGGCCATGCTTTACGCGAGTTTCAGCGGCATGTTGCTACGTGCATGTTCTCGATCGCTTGCATCAAGCATGCATCACTATATATCGTGATGACCCACTGTTGTGCTGCAGAGAGCCGACCTCGAGGCAGCGCAACTGTATGATGATTTTGTAGCGTCATTCGGTGGCGAGGAGGACAAGAAGAAGCCCAGAGCATTCGTCACTGGTGGCACCATCCAGCCCGGCTCCAAGCCGACAGCAGGTGCACACCTGGAGCAGCCAATGTGTCTTCGCTACACTGCGCAATTCCGGTGCTCAGCGTATCCAGGGCGCACTCGATCATCCTGATCAATGTTGCACAGTTGACGCCTTCTGTTCAAGTCGGCTCACCCGCCGTCTCTATCGCCGCCGCGCAGCGAGCTCGTCCGCCAGGAAGCCGGGCGGCAAGTATGTGCCGTCCTTCGTGCCGCCGAGCATGGCGGCCGCGATGGCGGCGGTCAAGGCGGAGCCCGCGAAGCTGCAGGAGACGGTCTTCCCGCTGCCGCAGTCCAGCCGCGGCGGCGCCGGCAAGAAGCCGCGCAACATCGACCTCATGCTGGAGAACCTCAAGCGGTGGGTGGCAGGATTCAAGTCAAGGCTGCTGCCTTGCGACAGCCCGTGCCAGCTCTGAGTGGGGGAGCTGGAGGAGCGACAGGGACCATGAACAGCATCTGAGGGAGAGTATGAAAGGGTAAGATACCTGGAGGAGAGCAGTCAAGGAAACCGTCACTGGATATGATTGCAGGGAGCAGGAGGAGCGGGAGGAGCCGCAGAAGCGGCGCCGGGAGCTGCGCCTGCAAGAATTCAAATGACAAATTGAACTTGCAGTAAGAGAACTTCAGATGGTGACACTCGAAACTTGCATCACACGACAGGGAGCAGGAGGAACGGGAGGAGCAGCAGAAGCAGCGCCGGGAGCTGGGCTTATCAAAGCTCAAAACCTGAAAGGAAAGCAATCAAGGAAGCGATTTGCTTCATTTCGCCTAACAGGGAACAGGAGGAGCGGGAGGAGCGGCAGAAGCAGCGCCGGGAGCTGGGCATTGTGGACGAGCCTGTCGACGACAACCTGGGCTCCATGGACGACAATGACCCCTACACCACCAACCTGTGCGTACTCAGGAATGGACCAGGGTTTTACGATGAAGTGCCTTCTGTCTTTCACCATCGTGCCGGAGTCGTTCACTTGGAAGATGCAAACTGCTGCTCTCTAATATCGTACAATGCAAAGCGTCCATGGCGAGCGCTGCAGCGTGGTAGTGTGCAGCATGGATCGCCTCTTCTGCAACATCGAGGAGGCTCGCACTCCTGCCTGGCCCCGCAGGTATGTGGGCAATCTGGCGCCGGATGTGGACGAGGAGGTGCTCAAGCGCGAGTTTGGGCGCTTCGGGCCGATCGCGAGCGTTAAGATCATGTGGCCGCGCGACGAGGAGCAGCGCCGGCGCGGCCGCAACTGCGGCTTCGTCGCCTTCATGGTGAACCCGACTGAACGCGTCTGTGATGCAGAGGAGTGGCAGCTCAGTTAGTAGCACTCTGCAGCCACGTGGAATTCCATCTACTTGGGGCAGACTGCCACCGCGATTCTCAGAGTTCTCCGACCCGCCCATGCTTGTGGCTGCACAGCGAACGCAGCGCACGGCTGTCTCGCTATCATAAGCTGCAACCGTTTCACACGATGCAGTCGCGGGGAGGGGCGCAGAAGGCGAAGGACGAGCTGAACAACATCCTGCTGCACGGGCAAGAGCTGAAGCTGGGATGGGGCAAGGCGGTGGTCACTCCCGCTGTGCCGCTGTACTCTGCCTCGGGCGCTCCAGCCGCAAAAGGTGAGCAGAGCAGGGCAGGCATGCATGGGGACATGCATGGGTGTGTTGGCAGCTGGGACCTACCCAAGAAAGTCGGCCGTGTGCACGCCTGCCACGCTGCAGATTGGGCCGCCGACCACAGCATGGCGCTGCTCGG
>JAABUW010001975.1_pt1 | contig 32158 bp, 6 predicted proteins | sample 5560081 | NCBI WGS metagenome assembly JAABUW01 (sample SAMN10711882, study PRJNA513363) | rock metagenome | isolation source: Antarctica rocks | place: Antarctica: Victoria Land, Knobhead sud | reverse complement strand
TAGGCCCCTTGGCTGTATGCCTCGGGCGCCTGTCGAGTCGGTAGATGGGTGTCGCGTTTGAGGCTCCCGGGGCGCCCGTCGAGCGCCCTGAGCCACGATCGAGCCACTTTTCGTTTTGCCGACGTATACATACTCATGGCTACTACTACTCTTATAGATATATATATTTATAGCTACTACTGCCCCTATAAATACACGTACTTATAGAATAAACGCTCGGATCTATAATTATTTAGGTTAATATTAAAATTAAGACTATTATTAATCTAAAGTTAGATATAACCGAAGATTATATCAAAGACGTAGTTTAATTCGTTTATTTTAAAATTAAGGGGACGCTTAAATAATAGTTTAATTTTAAATTTTAAATTAACTCTTTTTAAATATTTACTAATATATTTTAATATTAGCGTTTTCCCTTAAACTTATTATTTTATTCTTAAGAATATTTCGATTCAAAATCGGTTAAAAGGTAAAGAGTGAAGAATAATAATAAATATTAATTATAATAATCATTATAATAATCGTCTCTTTATAGTATAATCTATAATATATCTTATTATTAATCTATAATGGGGGTAGTAGTAGTTATGAGTATATATATCTATAGGGGTAGCAGTAGTAGTAGTAGTTATAAATATATATATCTATAGAGGCAGTAGTAGTTATGAGTATATATATCTATAGGGGTAGTAGTAGCCATGAGTATATATATTTATAGGGGTAATAGTAGTTATGAGTTCGTATATCTATAAAAGTAGTAGTAGCTATAAGTATATATATCTATAAAGGTAGTAGTAGCCATGAGTATATATATCTATAAAGGTAGTAGTAGCCATGAGTATATATATCTATAGAGGTAGTAGTTATATATCTATAAGAGTAGTAGTAGTTATGAGTTCGTATATCTATAAGGGTAGTAGTAGCTATGAGTATATATATCTATAGGGGTAGTAGTAACTATGAGTATATATATCTATAAAGATAGTAGTTGTATATCTATAAAAGTAGTAGTAGCTATGAGTGCGCGTATCTATAAAGGTAGTAGTAGTCATGAGTATATATATCTATAGGGGCAGTAATAGCTATAAATATATATATCTATAAAGATAGTAGTAGCTATAAATAAATATATCTATAGGGGTAGTAGTAGTTATAAATATATATATCTATAAAAATAGTAGTAGTAGTAGTAGCTATGAGTGTATATATCTATAGAGGTAGTAGTAGCCATGAGTTTATATATCTATAGAGGTAGTAGTAGCTATGAGTATATATATCTATAGAGGTAGTAGTAGCTATAAATATATATATCTATAGGGGTAGTAATAGCCATGAGTATACGTATCTATAGGGGTAGTAATAACCATGAGTATATATATCTATAGAGGTAGTAGTAGTTATAAATACATATATTTATAGGGTAGTAGTAATAGTAGTAGTTATAAATACGCGTATCTATAGGGGTATTAGTGTTATTAGAATAATTATTAGAAATCCACCTTAATGTAGTGGGGATCCTTAAGGGATCTCTACTCTACTCTATTTTACTTTAAGCCCCACGCTAATAAATCCCCACATTAGGTTAAGGTAGGGATTATACCTCGATCTCTATTTTACTCTACGCTAATCCGAAGTATAGTTAAGTACTATACTACCTATAATAAACTATAGTATAATAATCTCGGCTATAATAATTAGCGTGACCGTAGCCGCTGCGGTCGAGGTAGCCGCGGCGGTAGAGGCGGTAAAGGTAATAATAACGCTACTAAGAATAATAAGAATAATAGGAATAAGGATAAATCGCTCTATAAACGGGCTAGAGTCGATACCGAAGGAAATATAAAATCTTATTATATCTTAGCCGGTATTAACTCTAAGGTTTCTTAACTTTAAATATTCGATACTAATTATACCGTCTATATTATTTATAATCGCTTTATATTTATAGAATATACTAAGCTTAAGAGCGCCGATACTATTAACGGTTTTAGGGGTAGGCTAACGTTATATAGTAATAAAATTATTAAATTATTATATTTAAGCGATAATAATATTTAATATCTATAAATTAATAATGTTATATATATTCTTAATAATAGTTTTAATTTTATTTCGTATATTAAACTCTAGCGAGCTAGCTATATACTAGGCTTTATTTTAAAAGGGATTTTAATAGGATTTAAAGATATTATTATAACTCTTTAAGAATATAATCTCTACGTCCTATATATATATAAATAAAATTAACTCGCTCTATTTATTATAGATACTAAGGCCTTAATTTTATAATACGAGAGACTCGGCTATTTAGGTAAAGATAATATTATATATTTATTTTAAATAATCGATAGAATCGACCTATCTAAAGTTAAAGAGGATAATAGTTACGAAATATATAGTATTACTAAAATATATACGTATTTATATAAACGTCGCCTACGGTAAGGACGATTTAAATATAATATCATCTATAGCGATATTATTAACCTAAGAGCCTATAGTTTCGGTTTTATAATTATATTTATTAATGATAAATATAAATATAGCTATTACTACTTTATCCCTTATAAAATAAATATCTTCGGTATATTCCGTAGCTATAAAAGTATTAAGGAATATAGAGATTATAGGATTCATTACCTTTATATAGATAAGGATCCTATATATACCGATAGGGTATTTATTAATTACCGTTTCGAATATAGTATTATCTAGAGTTATTCTATCCCTAGTAACCCCTAAATAAATAATATATTAAAGCGCGTCGGCTAAATCTTATTTAAGAGAGTATATAGTTTATTAGTTAATAACGGGCTCGATAATAAACTTATCCTAGAGTTTATTATTATAGCGAACTAGCTCCGAAACTACTTTTCCTATATCTATAATAGACGTTATACCCTATTAGGCCTCTATTAATATACGCTCTAACTTATTATATCCGTCTACGTAATATCGGTTAGATAGGTATCTATTAGGAACGCTATATTATAAAGGAAAACTAGTATAAATTCACTAATTATAATAAGAAGGGTATATTTATCGGCTATGAGGGTAATTATTTCTACTATATATTAATATTTATAGGTAAAGTACTTCGCTTTACCTAAATATAATAAACCGAAGAATATACTAGTAGTAGTAAATAGAGTGTAGTTATATTATTAGTTAATAAGATCTCGTTAATAGTCCCCCGTTAGGGGGGTGATATTATAATAAAATAAAAAAACTCTTTAGGCCTATATAAATAATAAAGTAGCTCGGAATCTAATATTAATAATTATAGCGCTAGTTATAGTAGAAGTAAAGCCACCCTATCTAAATTGGTTAGCGATATTATTCGATCCTTACCGCTATTATAACGACTAATTAGGTATACGGTATTATTAAGATTTAAATTAAAATCACCTATATTAAGCCTATAGCTAGTATAGTGGTTATAATAATTATATATAAACCTTAGCGACCCTAAGTCGGAATTAACTCACGTAAATATACTAGAAAACGTAGATTCCGAATTTAATATAGAACCGGTTTAATATTTTTCTAGCTCCGGCGTTAATATACCTATAATATTAATAGCTCTAGATAGGTATTTAGAGTTTCGTAAATTTATTTTATTCTTTAATTTATTAACTTTATTTACGAGAGTTTTATCTACCGAACCTTATAAACCTAAAACGTATAAGGAAGCTATAATTAATATTTTTAATAAAATATACTAGTAGCTCGGTATAAATACCGAAATCGATTTTCTTTCAATAAATAATATTTAGATACTATCGAATCTACCCCGAAACCGAAAGATACTTTAAGATAAATAGGTTTATAAATTTAAATATAGAGCTATTAACGAAATCACTCGTTATAAGGCTCGCTAGGTAGTGCGTAGGTTTAAATAATAATATAGAATCGACTTTAATAAGACGTTTACTTTAATGGTTAAGCTTATAAATTATAAAGTACTATTTGTTATTATAACTATTTACGACCTAGAGTTTAAATAGATAAATATATAAACTACTTTCCTATACGGCCTAATTAATAATGAAATCTATATCGAATAGCCTACTAGTTTCGACGATAGTTTAGGTCGTATATACTTTTTAAAACGTATTTTATATAGACTTAAATAATCCCTTTAAATATAATATATTATCTTTACGACTTTCCTAGCTAAGCTCGGCTTTATATTTTTAAATACTAACTTTAACGTATTTCTTAACTATAAGATATAATTAATAATTATATTATATATCGACGATATATTAATTACTAGCGCCGGTAAAGATATTATTATTTAATTAAAATAACGCTTAAACGATAAATATAGAATGACCGACCTTGGCCCTATTACGTATTATCTTAGTTTTAAAATATCGCGCGATCGCTCTAATCGTATATTATCTTTTAATTAGGAAATATACCTAGAGCGGGTATTTAAAGATTATAATATATATAATACTAGAGCCAAAGCTATAGGAGTCTCTATAGACTCTATAATTAAGTTTATACCGGCCGATAAAGGATATTAAATTAAATCTACCTCTTTTACCGCCTATTATTTAACCGTTAGCTCACTAATATATATTATAATAAATATACGACCTAATATCGCTTACGCGGTATTAATAATAAGTCGTTATATTTCTAACCCCGATAAATCCTATTAGGTAGCTATGAAATATATTTTTTATTATTTACGTAGTATACTACCTTTAAAGCTAGTCTTCTAGGGTTAACTCGCTCTATTAAAGGGCTATACTAATACTAATTAAGCGGGTAACTATAATATAAAGTATTCTACCTCTAATTATATATTTAATCTCGGTAGTACGATTATTAACTAGTAGTCTAAGCGCTAATTAATTATTATATTATTATTTTATAAAGCCGAATATACGGGCTAGACCTAGGTTATTAAAGAAACTATCTAATTTAAGAGGCTATTTAGATAATTAATATCTATTATATATATATTTTATTCCGGTGGAGATTTAAGCTAGTATACGTTAATAGTACTCGTTATTATAATATTTATACTAGCCGCCTACTCCGCTCTACTAGCTTATTTTATATTTATAATAATTATCTTTTATAATAACTAGGGTATTATAGCCCTAGTTAAAAACCCCTAGGACTATAATTATATTAAGTATATTACGATCTAGTATTATTTCTAGCGCGAAAAAGTCGTAGTAGGCGAAATCGAGTTTCGCTATATTCCGATAACGGAGTAAATCGTTAACGGCTTAATTAAGGCTGTCCCTAAAGTTAAATTTAATACTTTTTATATAACTCTAGGCCTATAATAATTACTCTTTATAGGTATTTATTAACGCTTTTATAAGAGTTTATTTACGCTCCTATAGGAGCTATTCTATATTTATAAATATAGAATACGGCTCTACGGGCTTATCTGGAGGCTCTACGGGCCTATCTAAAGACTTTATAAGCTACGTCTTAATAACCTAGCTAGTAATGAACGTTAATATTTAAATTAATATTAATTAATAACTACTATATCGAATACTACTAAACTTTTAGGGCCTTATCTAGGGCTCTTATAAAATATACTCTCCAAATTTTAGCCAAATCGTATCCGCGTATATAGCGGTATGTCCTAATCCGCTCTAGGCACGTTTAGGTTATATACGGCGATAATAATATCACTTTATAATTTATCGTTCTTACATAGCCCTCCTATAATCTTTATTAATAAATATATACGTCGCTAGAATATCCCCTAAATATCTATTATAATTATATATTATTATACCCGTAGTATTTAATACGGTCCCTATAATATCCTAGGCGGTCTTTATACCTTTAATAGTCGATCATTCCCCGTAGAACTCTATAATATCCGGCTATTTCTAAAAATCTTCTTATAGTATTTATATCGTTTACTAATACTCCGACCTAGTTACTACCCAAATTTGGCGTATATAGGTTGACTATTAAATAAAAATTTTAAAATATCGTATTTTATCAAAAAACGGAGTTTTGCTCCCTTGGCCCCCACCGACATAACTTGGCCTCATAGCTTAGCCCCTATTAATCATAGCTTAGGCCCATAACTTGGCCTCTATAAACTATAGTTTTGGCCTCTATAACCCATTATAACGACCCTAAAATAGGGGGAATACGGGGCTATTTTGGAGACCTCTTAATAAAGAATTTCGTTCGAGTAAGAGTATTGGAATATAGGAGTATAGGACTATTTAGTAAATAGATATTTAGTAATACTTAGTATTAGGGTCTTACACGTATATTCGCTCTTATCCTCTATAGATAATTAATTAAGAAGTGTTTCTACCTACTATAGTTTAATATAGTATTATTATTATCTTTACTAGTTATTTTCATCGGCAAATCTCAAAAACTCTTATTAAAATCTAAGTTACTACCCGCGCGGATAGGGCTGGCAGCGTCCTGTCAGTAACTTTTACTAAGAAAAGTTATTAATAGGATACTACTAGTAGCCCTAATTTACGGATAAGACTACCAGCGTCCTATAAATAGGTTTAATAAATTAGGGGTCCGGGTAGGTGACTTTTAGTAGATTTAATAAGTCGGGGTTCTAGGTAGTATCCTATTGATAACTCCGGGTTAATTTTAGTAGGGTTAGTAATTTTAGTAATTTATATATATTATTAATATATTGATAGTAGCCAGCCCTATTATAGGGCTGAAATAAATAAAGTTCTATAATCGTTATTATCGACGGTAGCGACCCCTAGTGATAATTATTAACGCTAGCGACCTACCGGGCCCGGAATAATAAGTTTTAGCCAAAATTCTCGCGGGGGCGTCACGCAGGCATATCCGGGGAAAACGCGTATATATATTCCATATTATAGCGTATACCTTTACGTATACCTTTACGTATACCATTCCGCATACTATTCCGTATACTATGATTACGTATACTATAATTACGTCTACCATTATTCATACTATTGCGTATACAATTACGTATATATTTACTTATATTATAGCTCATATTATAGCGTATACTATAGTGTATACTATAGTATATACTATTAAATATATAATAGGGGCTTTCGTCCGTTATTTAAATTACTAACGGTTTACCGAGTTACTAAACCTATTAATAGTAAATATTATTTACTAATAGGACCCTACCCGGACCCCCGACTTATTAATCCTGCTAAACCTCGGGTCGGTAATTAATATAGAGTTTCAGTATAAACTTATAGACGGCTTTCTAATAGGGCTAATAGCGCTTAAAGTATACTAATATTTACTTTTAAAATTTGCCGATATTAATCTACCTAATAATCTTTATAGTTAGTTTATATTTGTCAAAATATAAGGTAGATAATATTTATATTATTACTATATAGAGATACTAGAGCGACTAACTATAAGGGTTATTAAGGTTATACTAGTACCGCGCTATACGCGCGGCTAGTAAAGCTAATTAACTCCTATTGATACTCCTACTCGATCGTAGTATTAATTTAATATAGTAATATTTATTAGTAAATCTCAAAAACTCCTACTAAAAGCCGAGTTACCGACCGCGCGGATAGGGCTACTAGCGTCCTACTAGTAGCCCTAATTTACGGATAGGGCTACTAGCGTCCTATAAATATGTTTAGTAAATTAGGGGTCCGGGTAGATAACTTTTAATAAATTTAATAAATCGGGGTTTTAAATAATATTTTATTAATAACTCTAGGTTAATTTTAATAGAATTAATAACTTTAGTAATTTATATATACTATTAATATACTAATAGTAGCTAGCCCTATTATAGGGCTGAAATAAATAAAGTTTTATAATCGTCGCTATCGACGGTAGTGACCCCTAGCGACGACTATTAACGCTAGCGACCTACCGGGCCCGGAATAATAAATTTTAATTAAAGTTCTCGCGGGGGCGTCACGTAGGTATATCTAGAAAGAACGCGTATATATATTCTATATTATAGCGTATACCTTTACGTATCCCTTTACGTATACTATTCCGTATACTATAATTACGTATACTATAATTACGTATACTATTATTCATACTATTGCGTATATAATTACGTATATAATTACGTATATATTTACTTATATTATAGTTTATATTATAGTATATATTATGGCGTATACTATAGTATATATTATTAGGTATATAATAGGGGCTTTCGTCCGTTATTTAAATTACTAACAATTTACCGAGTTACTAAACTTATTAATAATAAATATTATTTATTAATAGGACTTTACCCGGACCCCCGATTTACTAATCCTATTAAACCTCGGCTCGGTATTTAATATAGAGTTTTAGCGTAAACTTATAGACGGCTTTCTAATAAAGCTAATAGCGCTTAGAGTATATTAATATTTACTTTTAAAATTTACCAATATTAAAGGGTAAAACAAGTTATTTATTTTACTCTATAATATATTAAGGTTAAATACCGGGTCGTAGCAGTAAACTAAATCTATATATAATAATATCGGATCCCTCTTTTATCTAAACGCCGGGTAACTAAAATAAAGTAAAGATATCTACTATTATTTAATAAAAATCCCGTTTTTTAATAAAAGGCGGTTTTTTAAAAAATTTATTTAATATCTAATAAGTATACATTAAAAATCCGTAGAAATATAGGCGTAGGATCTATAGGGGCGAATAGGATATTATAAAATAATTATATAAAATATTATAAAGGCTACCCTAATAAAGGAAAGATATAAACGATATTACGGGTTCGCCTAAAGAGTATATATATTACTATAGGTACTTTTATATAGGCGTTATTAATATATAATATACTAGAAACCGTATAATCGCTAATTATTAGAGCTTTAAAAGGGGAGGTCTAGGACTAGAATTATAATATCAATTTATTAAATTATTAGGTATACGTATTAACCGGGGTCTTTAAGGACGTCGGCGTTACTAAATTATATATCTTTAACGCGGTAACGTCTAACGGTTTAGGTATATTTAATTAACCTATATTATATAAATATAAGATTACGATACCGCAGCTTATTAAAGTCTTAAGATATATTAACGTCGTAGTTATAAATAATTATATAAATACTAGGGGGCTCTCGAATAATAACTATATTTTAATAATACTATTTAAATTATTTATAATAGGGTCGAGCGACTTAATTAGTATTTTAATTATTAAATAAAGTTAGTTAATTCAGCGCTAAAGGCTTTAGGCGCTTCTAGAGGTCGTTATATAAATCGATAATATTAAATTCGGGGTACTCTTTAACCTAGTCATTTCATTCTTTATTAATAGGAAAATAGATAGAGTTAAGATATATATAATTAGTAATATATAGTTACGTATATATAAGGAACTACTTTAGTTCTTAGGTAGTAATATAGGGACCGAGAAAAAATACGTCGGGCGTATATAATATTTAGTATTCAATTATAGTTATAATAATTATTACGATCGAAGCCCGCGGTTAAATAAGTTTAATTTAAGGGCGATATAGGCTTTAAGAATAATTAAATAAAATAATATATTAAAATTTTAGGTCGAATCATTATAGGGAGTACATCGGTAAAGCGGGAGACCGTACGAGAAGAGTCGAGGTACTAAATGCGCATTTTACCGGCTTTAGGCGGAAAAATAACGAAAAGACAACGTTCAAAAAAAAAAAAAAAAATGTTTTTTAATAAAAAACCTAAAAATAGTAACTTCGGATTTAAGATTTTAAATCCGTAATTTTCTACTAGCGCCGGGTAGCTCGCTAAGGCTATATAGAGCGCTATAACTACGCTAATTTAATTTAGATTTTAAATTACGTCGATTCACGAAAATTATATACGCGCGTAATACCCCCTAAACTAGCGCGGTATTATAGACTATATAATTCATTTATAATTATATATATCTAACTATCTACCGGTACTACTTAGACTAGTTTATTCCTATTTATCTAAATTTATTTAAAATAAGTCGAGGTGTTAAATACGCATTTAGATACTTCAGACGAAAGCAGGTGTCAAATCGATCTCTAGGGCTAGCACATGAGCTAAACAGATCTAAGCGCCTTTTCCGCCTTTTTCGGTAGAATACGGGCTCACCGCTTTGCCGATATATACTAAAGATATATAATATAATAGATATACTAGCCCCCGATATAAGGCTAGAAAATAAAGTTTAATATTATAAATTACCCGAAGAGCCTTAATACTTAATATAGAGCCGTATTAGGCGGGTATTATATTATAGTAATAACTTTTATTAAGATAGAAAACGGCTCCTATTATTTCTATAGTCAACGAGTATAACTAGCGATATCGCGGGCTTTATAAAGGATTTTCTAGCCCGAGAGCTTTATGAAATATAATAAATTTATCTTTATTAAAAATCTTAATTAACCCGTTAGTTATTTATTTATTAATAGGTATATATTCTAGCTTAATTTCACCGGATTTAATTTTCTCGCGTACGAATTATATTTAAATAACGATATATTTAATATAAATATATAATTAGGGGTTCTTAGCTAGCGTTATAGCGCCTTAATTATTATAATATAATATTACCGCTTTAGTAGTAAAGTTTTCTACGGTAATATTAAACTCCCGTAATAATCTCTAGGGTTAAATAATCTCCTTAATAACCTATATTTAACCGGTATATTCGGCTTTATATATTAATAAAGCGATAGTAGGCTACTATTTAGAAAACTAATTAATAACTCTATTTCCGATATAGAAAATATATCCCGAAGTTAAATATCGGGTATTAAAGTCGTTTATTTAATTAATATTAATATATCTTATAAGGGGAAATATAGAGCCGCCAAATATTAACTATAAATAGGCGGTCCCTTTAAAGTATTAAAAGATATATTTAACGGCCTTCTAATAAAATTCATCTAGATTAGAGTTATAACGGTTAATTATTAATATAATATATATAATATCGGGCCTTATACCTAGTATAATATATATAAAAGAATTGATAATGGATTAATATTAAATATAGGAGTTACCGGGAGCGAGGAAATCCTCGTCTACTATATAAAACTTTTCGGTATTTATAAGGGTAGTAATTAAATAGGTATTCTATATACCGAATTCTTTTAATACTTTCTTAATATAGGTAGACTAGCTTAATCGGAGGATCCTATTTACTTTATCCTATAATATCGATATATTAAAGTAATAAAAGTAAGGCCCTAGTATCGGTAAATTTTAAAAGTAAATATTAATATACTTTAAGTATTATTAGCCCTATTAGAAAGCCGTCTACGGGTTTATACTAAAACTCCATATTAATTACCGACCCGAGGTTTAGTAGGATTAGTAAATCGGGGGTCTAGGTAGGGTCTTATTAATAAATAATATTTACTATTAATAGGTTTAGTAACTCGGTAAACTATTAGTAATTTAAATAACGGACGAAAGCCCCTATTATATAGTTAATAGTATATACTATAGTATATATTATAGTATACACTATAATATGAGCTATAATATAAGTAAATATATATATAATTATATACACAATAGTATGAATAATAATATACGTAATTATAGTATACACAATTATAGTATATAGAATAGTATACGGAATAGTATATATAAAGGTATACGTAAAGGTATATATTATAATATATAATATATATACGCGTTCTCCCCGGATATACCTACGTAACGCCTCTATCAGAACTTTAGCTAAAACTTATTATTCCGGGCCCGGTAGGTCGCTAGCGTTAATAATTATCGCTAGGGGTCGCTACCGTCGATAGTAATAATTATAGAACTTTATTTATTTCAGCCCTATAATAAGGCTGGCTACTATTAGTATATTAATAGTATATATAAATTACTAAAATTACTAATCCTATTAAAATTAACCCGGAGTTATTAATAGGATATTATCTAGAACCCCGATTTATTAAATTTACTAAAAGTTACCTACCCGGACCCCTAATTTACTAAACCTATTTATAGGACGCTACTAGCCCTATCCGCGCGGGTAGTAACTCAGGTTTTAATAGGAGTTTTTAAGATTTACCGATGAGGTCGTTTATCTAGAATTATTAAAAGAGGGCGTCTTTAATACTATATATAGCGGTATTATCGGGGCTAGTAATAAGGAGGTCGTTTATATAGGCGGCGATAATAACCCGATCCTTAACGCCGATAAGAATACTTTTATTAAAGATAAAAATATAAAATCCTAAGGTTTTTAGGAAGTTAGATAATATTTTAAACTATATTTAAAGTAATTATTTTAATCTATAAAGGGCCTTATTAAAGTAATAAACTATATATACTCTAGAGCTAACGGTAGGAAATCTAGTAGATTATTTAATATAAATCTCTTCCTATACCGCGCTATATAGGAAAGTAGTTTTAATATTTATTCACTTAAAATCCTAGTCTAGGGTAGTAACGAGAGTAAAGATAACTTTATAGTTTATAAACTTTATTATAAAGACGAAAATCTTATTATAATTTAGGCCTTTTTATTACTCGAAACCACGAATTACCTAATATATTTTATAATGTAGTACTTCGCCTACGGTACTACGCTTCAGCTTATAAATTTATTTACTATATAGTACTTTATACCCTATAAGTATAAAGGCTAGCGTCTATATATTATCTTAAATTAGGGAATCGAACTTATCCTATATTACTAGTTATTAATTTATTTTATTATAGTTATCGGCCATAGCCTCTTTATACGTTTTCGGCTCCCGTACTTCGGCGCGTATAACGAGAATTAAGAAAGTATATAGAGCGATTAAATTAAAAGATTTATATCGAGGTATAACCGGAGGTATATATAATTCGGGATAATTTTATAGGACTTTAATAAGTAACTTAATAGCCGGCTACTCTATAGGCTATAATAAATAAATTTATAGTAAATAAAACTACGGGGTATTATCTATTAGAATATAAAGTAAATAATATTTATATTATTACTATATAGAGATACTAGAGCGACTAATTATAAGGGCTATTAAGGCTATACTAGTACCGCGCTATACACGCGGCTAGTGAGGTTAATTAACTCTCATTTCGATACTCTTATTCGATCGTAGTATTTATTTAATATAGTAACGCTAAAGGGTAAAATAAGTTATTTAATTTTATAGTATATTAAGGTTAAGCGTTAGGGCGTAAGAGTGAACTAAACACCGGGTTATAATAGTAAATTAAAAACCCGAATATAATAGTATCGGATCCCCCTTTTATTTAAACGCCGGGTAACTAGAGTAAAGTAAATGAAATCTATTATTACCTAATAAAAATTCCGTTTTTCGATAAAACGCGGTTTTTTGAAAGTTTTATTTAATATTCAAAGTGTATATACTAAAAATGAGTCGAAACATAGGCGTAGGATCTGTAGAGGCGAATAGGATACTACGAGACGATTACATAAAGTACTATAAGGGCTACTCTAATAAGAGAAAAGTATAGGCGATATTATAGGTTCGCCTAAAGAGTATATATAGTATTATAGGTACTTTAATATAGGTGTTATTAACGTATAATATATTAGAAGCCGCGTAATCGTTAATTATTAGGGCCTTAAAAGGGGAGGTTTAGGATAGAGGCTATAACGTCGATCTATTAAATTATTAGGTATACGCACTAACCGGGGTCCCTAGGGACGTCGGCGTTACTAAATCATATACTTTTAATACGGTAGTGTCTAGCGGTTTAGGCGTGTTTAATAAATTTATATTATATAAATATAAGGTTACGATACCGTAACTTATTAAAATCTTAAGATATATTAGTATCGTAGTTATAAATAATTATATAAACGTTAAGGGGCTCTCGAATAATAACTATACCCTAATAATATTATTTAAACTATTTATAGTAGGGTCGAGCGACCTAATTAATATTTTAATTATTAAATAGAGCTAGTTAATTTAGCGCCGGAGGCTTTAGGCGCTTCTAAAGATCGTTATATAAATTAATAATATTAAATTCGGGGTACTCTTTAACTTAATTACTCTATCCTTTACTAGTAGGAAAATAAATAGGGTTAGGATATATATAACTATTAATATATAATTATATATATATAAGGAATTACTTTAGTTCTTAAATAGTAATATAGGGACCGAGAAAGAATATATCGGGCGTATATAACATTTACGGTATTTAGTATTCGATATTAGTTATAGCGGTTATTACGATCGAAGCCCGCGGTTAAATTAGTTTGAATTTAGGGCGATATAGGCTTTAAAAATAACTAAATAAAATAATATATTAAAATTTTAGGTCGAATCGTTATAGGGAGTATACTAAAGATATATAATATAATAGGTATACTAGCCCCCGATATAAAACTAGAAAATAAAGTTTAGTATTATAAATTACTCGAAGAGCCTTAATATTTAGCGTAGAGTTATACTAGGCGGGTATTATACTATAATAATAACTCCTATTAAAATAGAAAACGGCTCCTATTATTTCTACGGTTAAAGAGTATAGCTAGCGATAATATAAATTTTATAAAGAACTTTCTAGCCTAAAAGCTTTATGAAATATAACGAATTTATCTTTACTAAAGACCTTAGTTAACCCGTTAATTATTTATTTATTAGTAGGTATATACTTTAGTTTAATTTCGCTAGATTTAATCTTCTCGCGTACGAATTATACTTAAATAGCGATATACTTAGTGCGAGTATAAAACTAGGGGTTTTTGGCCAGCGCTATAATATCTTAATTATTATAGTAGAGTATTACTACTTTAATAGTAAGGTTTTCTATAGTAATATCTAACTCCCGTAATAATCTCTAGAGTTAAATAATCTCCTTAATAACTTATATATAGCCGGTATATTTAGCTTTATATATTAATAAAGTAATAATAAGTTATTATTTAGAAAACTAGTTAATAATTTTATTTCTAATATTGAAAACGTATCCCGAAGTTAAATATCGGGTATTAAAGTCGTTTATTTAATTAATATTAATATACCCCGTAAGGGGAAATATAGAGCCGCGAAATACTAGCTATAAATAGGCGGTTTTTTAAAAGTATTAAAAAATATATTTAACGGCTTTCTAATAAAATTTATCTAGGTTAGAGCTATAGCGGCTAATAATAAATATAGTATATACGATATCGGGCCTTATACCTAGTATAGTATATATAAAAGAACTAATAACGGATTAATACTAAATACGGGAGTCACCGGGAGCGAGGAAGTCCTCGTTTACTATATAAAACTTTTCGGTATCTATAGGGGTAGTAATTAAATAGGTATTTTATATACCGAACTCCTTTAATACTTTTTTAATATAGGTAGACTAGTTTAATTAAAGGATCCTATTTACTTTATCCCGCGATACCGATATATTAAGGTAGTAAGAATAAGGCTTTAAATCGTTTATTTAGAATTATTAAAAGAGGGCGTCTTTAATATTACGAATAACGGTATTATCGGGGCTAGTAATAAATAGGTTATTTATATAAGTGGCGATAATAACTCGATCTTTAGCGCCGATAAAGACGCTTTTATTAAAGATAAGGGCGCGAAAGCCTAGTATTTTTAGAAAACTAGATAACGTTTTAAATTATACTTAAAACGACTATTTTAGTCTATAAAGGGTTTTATTAAAATAATAAACTATATATACTCTAGAGCTAGCGGCAGGAAATTTAATAAATTATTCGATATAGATTTCTTCCTATACCGCGCTATATAGGAAAGTAGTTTTAATATTTATTTATTTAAGATCCTAGTCTAAGGTAATAACGAGAGTAAAGATAATTTTATAGTTTATAGGCTTTATTATAGAGGCGAAAATCTTATTATAGTTTAGGCCTTTTTATTATTCGAAACTACGAATTATTTAATATATTTTATAACGTAGTACTTTACCTACGGTACTACGCTTTAGTTTATAAATTTATTTACCGCGTAGTATTTTACGCCCTATAGGTATAAAGGCTAGTATCTATATATTATTTTAAATTAAAGAATTAAATTCATCCTATATCGCTAGTTACTAGTTTATTTTATTATAGTTATCGGTTATAACCTCTTTATATATCTTCGGCTCCTATACTTCGGCGCGTATAATAAAAATTAGGAAAATATAGAGGGCGATTAAATCGGGGGATTTATATCGAGGTATAACCGAAGGTATACGTAATTCGGGATAATTTTATAGGACCTTAGCGAGTAGCTTAATCGCCGGCTACTCTATAGGCTATAATAGACAGGTTTATAATAAATAAAAGTACGGGGTATTATTACTATTAACGCCGTCATCGATATTATTATTATTATCGCTTTTAGGGGGTTACCTATTTAGTATAAGTAACTCTAAATATATGGGCGAGTTTCTATCCTTATTGGAATTATTACTAGAGTCGGCTTCGACCGCCGCCCACTTTAATAACTAAATAGGACTAAAGGCCGTTATATTATATTTCCGTTATAATTTAGATATACTTTAAGGTATTTATTTAATAAAATAAATATTACCTAATTATATAAACTCGCCTTTTTTATTAATAAGGTGGTAGATTATATCGCTTTTATACCCGACTAGTTTATATTTAACGGTATAGGACTTAAAATACCCTATTTTAGTAGTAGTATTATTAATATAAATTTATACTTTAAAGCCGAGAGTTTTTAGGTAGCGGAGGTTAAGTTTAATATTATTAATCTTTTCGAATAACGTTATCTTAATATTAGATTCGGGGGATCGATTACGGAGGTAGTTAATTATAAAAACGAATTACGACTAGTACTTCTTCTTTATATCGCTTTTAAAGAGTATAGTATATATTTTATAACCTAGGCTCTAGCCTAAATATTTAATAATATTATTAATTTATAAAATATCGCGAGTAATATATTCGAGTAAAATCCCCTTTTTCTCTCGGTAGGTTATAAATACTTTAGAGTTAAATTCTCCTCCGTTATTAATATAATAATATTTAATTTATTATATAGGTCGCTCGCGATTAACGATATAAACCTTAAATATAAAAAGGAAATCGCTTTTATATATAAAGATAGCGACGTAAGATTTTTTAATAAAATTATAAAATATAGTCCTAAAGTAGCGGGCGCCGTTATAAACTTCTTTTAAAAATACTCTTTTATTATTAATAAAACCGATAAGATTATTATCGATATATTTATACGGGTATTTACCCGGAGTAATAGAGTATATATATAATACTCTTCCTATTCGCGATTAAATATATAAAGTATAGATATAATCCGCCGGTATCAGTTTATTTAGGTTAATATTTATAACTATTATCTTTAACTTCTTTAAGTTCTATTATTTTAAATAATTTAATTAATAATATTATAACTTTAGGTTAGAGGAGACCTAGAAAATAATATATATATATACTTTTAACCTAAAGAGAATCTACGACGTAATTATAATTATAATAAAATTTAGAATAAAACGTACCTAGGTATTAAATATAAATACTTTATTATAGGACGTAAAGTAGAAGTTAAAATCTTTATAATTAATAATAATATTTACGGAGGTAATTCTAGTAATTTTAATTCCGATTAATATTAATTATAACCTAAAGATAAGGTTCGACTATATATTAAGGATATAAAGTATATTAGATAAATATATATCGACCTAGTAGTTAGTATTAATTATATAAATAATAACGGTCCCTCGCTTTACCGGGACTAGGCTATACTCGTTAATATTTATAATAAAAGTATTTAAAATATTAACGTAATCGTCGCCGAAATAGGAACGGTCGTTAACGATATAACGGCTATAAATAATATAGAAGAGAAATATATAGGATAGGTTACCTCTATTAATAATTATTATTTTAATATTTAGGCGTATCGGTAATTCTTCTTTAAAGGCGGTATTTATATTAACTCGTTATTTTTTATTATTACGACCGCGCCTACCCCCTTAACCCTAATTATAATTATTATCCTTAATAATATTACTACCCTTTTAACTTTAAGTTTTATTTTACTCTAACTAGGCCTTTATTATTATAAAGTATTTATCGCGGTAGATAATATAATTATAATTATTTTTCTTATAGTAAGAATAGTAAATAACCTCTTTTATATATTTATTAAAGTTTATTAATTTAGTTATTATCGCGGTATATCCCGGCGTCGCTTTAATAATTTTTATATAAATTTCTTCGTTCTTAATAACGAGTAATAATTTATCGAGAGTAATAATCTAGGCGTTATTTATAATAAAGATAATATATATTTAAATAAATATACTTTAAAAAATATCGAACTTAATATTTAGGTTCTAAAGGTAGGTATTAATTAAAAATATATTAAATAATATATAATTTAAATTCTTTAATTTAATATCGATCTTACGGAACTTCCCGGTATATTCGGTAATATTTATATATTCGCCGTATTTAAAGTTATTAAAGCTACGGATTATTTCGTTAAAAATACCGAAATCTTAAAGGCGGAAGAACTTCTTTAATATATCCTAAATCTTTATAACGATAGTAATATTCTTTACTATTTAGTAGGCGTTAATTTTATAATATATTTTTATAGTTTTATAAATATATTCGATTTTATCCTCATAGGTATCTTTTATAACCTATAAGATATATATACCTAGTTATTTACGATTATTTCGGTTAATAATAGCTCCTAGGCTAGATATTATAAAATAAATATTTATATAATATTTATAAAAGGGTTAATCCTTACTAGTTAAAAATATAGGTATAAGACTAAAAGGATAATTTCCGTTAGAGTAACGGGCGTTATCGTTATTTAATATTTCGATATCCGAGTAAAATAAATCGGAGGGATCTAATAGTATAGGCGCCGAAGGATCTACTATTACTACTATTAATATTTACGACCGTAAATCGGCTAGCGATTAAATTAAAGGAGTTTTAACTTTAAACCTAAATAAATCTTATATACTCGGTATATTAGGACTAGAGTCTATAGCGTCTCGATACGCCCGAGGTATATAATTATAAGAATATAAAATCGAGGAAGGGTAAAAAAATAAATCGGTTATAAATATTATAATACTATTAAGTTTATTTTCGATTTATTTATAATTTACCTCGAAGCCGATATCGTTATATAGGAGTAGAAAATTAAGGGTAGTATAATTCGCGCGAAGATTATAAGGTAAATCGTTTAAAAAACGCTTTTATAAATTATTAATAATATCTTAATTAACTTAATTAACTATTACTCTAGGGGAGAGCTTAGGGGATTATTCTATATTATTAAATCTTAAGGTAATTTATATAAAAATTATAATATATATTAATTAAAAATAGGAGGCTAGAATTAGGAAGGTTAATAAAGAAATAACTAAAAGATAATTAAGAACTATTAAAATATTTATCCTTTTTTATTAAATAATTCTAGGCTATTCGAATCTTAATTTCTTATTATTATTAACGGGGTAATACCCCTAGAATTATAATAAATATAAAATTATTAACGAGTTTATAAGGAATAGGTTTATTTATATATTAATTTATTCGGTCTTTATTAGCCCGGAGTCTTCGGTATCCGGGGCTAAATCTATAAAGCTAGTTTAATTATAAAACTTAACTACTAAAACTATAATCTCCTAGCCACCGAATTTTTAACTCCTAAATCAACGAAGGCGGTAAAGTATATTAAGGTACCGGCGTCGTAATAGCTACTATATTAAAGTATTATTATAAATATTATTAGGACGGTATAATAATTACGTCTAAACGTTTTATAACTAATATATAGTTAACTAGATAAATTACTATACCGTTAATATAATAGCTATAGTAGGGGCGATTCTAGCCAGTTACGGAAACAATAGCGCACTACCTTAGTATAGGAGGGTAAAGAACGACGTTTATTAAATAGGGCCCTACACCCCTGCTTATAACCTATTAAAATATAAAATAGATAATATTTATATTATTACTATATAGAGATACTAGAGCGACTAACTATAAGGGCTACCAAGGCCATACTAGTATCGCGTTATACGCGCGGCTAGTGAGGCCAATTAGCTCCTATTTCGACAATATTCTCCGTATAACTACCTCGACCGCGGCGGCTATAATTACGCTAAGTATTATAACCGAGATTATTATATTATAATTTATTATAGGTAGTATAGTATTTAATATTAAACTATAGTAGGTAGAAATACTTCTTAATTAATTATCTATGAAGGATGAGAGCGAATATACGTATAAGACCCTAATATTAAATATTACTAAATATCTATTTATTAAGTAGTTACTTAGTAGTCCTATATTCTAATACTCCTACTCGAACGAGATCCTTTATTAAGAAGTCTCTAAAAATAGCCCCGTATTCCCCTTATTTTGAGGTCGTTATAATGGGTTATAAAAACTAAAACTATAGTTTATAGAGGTTAAATTATGGGCCTAAGTTATAATTAATAGGGGCCAAGCTTTGGGGCTAAGTTATATCGGTAGAGGCCAAGTTATAATGTTTATTTATATCGGTGGAGGCTAAGTTATAGGGTTAAGTTATATCGGTAGAGGTTAAATATAGGGCCAAGCTATATCGGTAGGGGCTAAGTTATAGAATTAAGTTACGTCGGTAGAGGCTAAGTTATAAAACTAAGTTATATCGGTAGGGGCTAAGAGAGTAATATTCCGTTTTTTAATAAAATACGGTATTTTAAAATTTTTATTTGATAGTTAACCTATACACGCCAAATTTAGGTAGTAACTAGGTCGGAGTATTAATAAACGATATAAATACTACGAGAAAATTATTAGAAATAGTCGGATACTATAGGGTTCTACGGGGAAGTAACTACTAAAGGTATAAAGACCGCCTAGGATACTACGGGGACTATTAAATACTATAGGTATAATAATATATAATTATAACGGATATTTAGGGGATATTCTAGCGACGTATATATTTATCTATAAGGGTTATAGGAGGGCTAAATAAAAATAATAAATTATAAAGCGATTTTATCGTCGCCGCGTATAGCCTAAAAGTACCTAGAGCGAGTTAGGATATACTGTTATATATACGGACGCGATTTAGCTAAAACTTAGAGAGTATATTTTATAAAGACCTTAAATAAGGCTATAAAGATTTAATAGTAATTTATAGAGTAGTTATTAATTAGTATTAAATTATATATTAATTTCTAATTTATTAGGGAGGCGCTAAATATACGCTAAGCTTTAAATACGACTCTTTGGGTATCCCCGTAGAGTCGTATTTTTAGTATATAAAGGCTTAAAAGTCTTTTTATATAAATTATTAGAGGCCTAGAGTAGCCCGAAAGATATCGAATTTAATTTTAAGAAGGGCTTTAATAAATCTATTAACGATTATAAAGATATAACGGAATTTAATTTCGCTTAATACGATCTTTTCGCGTTGTAGTATTATAGGTTAATATATTTATTTAATACGATTATAATCTTAGGGGTTTTTAGCTAGGGCTATAATACCCTAATGATTATAAAAGATAACTATAATAAGCGCGAACTACGTGGGTATCGCTAAAAAGGTAATAAGTATATAGGGTATATTAATAAGTAGTATTAATATATAATCTTTAGATTTCCCCCTAGTATAGGGTATAAAGGTAATAAATATTAATTATTTTAATAACTTTTTAAACTAAATAGCTTCCTTAGTAGCCTATATTTAACTAGCGTATTCGGCTTTATAAAATAATAAAGTAACAATTAATTAATATTTAAATTGATTAATTAATTAATTAATTTATACGCCTACTTAAGTAAAATTATTTCGCTTATGAGGGAGTTCTATAGAATACGTATAATGCCCGATAGCGTTACTAAATAGCCGCTAAAGAAATCTTTTAAAAGAATAAAAACTTTAGTTTATCCCTAATCTCGGTTCTAGATATTTTGGCCTATTAATTAGTAGGCCTTTCTATATACTATTAATTCTTCTTTTAAGTTTCTTCTTCGCGTAAATTTTTAAAGTTAGCGATTTTATATTAAATCTAGATAACCTCGTTATCTTATCCCTTATATTTACCCGTCCTTCTAAAATTTATTATTTATCTCCGTTACGGGCCTAAGCCCTTATAGTATATATAAATATAATTATAGCTAAGTATTATATATCTTATTATACTGGTACGCTAGCCCTACTATCCCTCTCTATTATTCTTCTATACTCTTTCGCCTTTATTTTTAATTATATATACGTAGTTATTTTTTTATTATAGCGGATTTTACGTCCCGCCGGTACTTTAATATAATTACCCGGCTACTAGGGCTACGACTCCTATATAAGTACTAATATCTAAAAGTATAAATAAAGGTCCTTCTATTTACGCGAGTTTTATTTTATATACCTATACTTCACCTACTCGTTAATAGCGGAGGAAAACATTTAGTCCTATAGGGCTCTATATAGTAGTTATTTTATAACTTTTAGAGTGGAGGAAGCCTTTTATAGTTCGAATATTACTAGTATTTAATAGGTAGTTAGACGGGAGCCCTTATTTAGGCCTAAGGTTTCGGCTTCGTATATATATATCTATTCTATACTCTTTCTTATATATAGGTATAGTAGACGTATTCTTTTTATAGTCCCCTTTTTCTAATATATCGGGCCGCGACTACGGCTATTTTTCTAATTAATCGTATCGTAGAGGGTTCGTTCTTTATCGTTTTAATTCGTTAAGGGAGAGGGGGGGAGGAGGAGGAGGAGGAGGAGGAGGGATTTCTCTTTATCGATACTACGGTCGCGTTAAGAATATAGATAACGCTACGAGATAGGCTTAACGCGTCGCGATATAAGATCTCTTAGTTTTTTAGACTACTATAAATAGTAGCTAAAAGTTCGTAGCCAATAGGACGTATACCTAGATCTCGTTACTAGCCAATATTTAAATTACTAGTTAATAATTATACTACCGAGATTAAACGTATAGTTAGAGGTAAAGTATCGCGTATTATAATTACTAGCCTAATTAATATTAATATAGCCCTCTAATAGGGCGAGTAAACCCTAGAATATAAACTTTAGATATAATATACTATGTAGGAAACGGAATATATATTTGATTATAACCTAATAGGTTTTATCGGGGTTAGAAGTATAGCGGCTTATTATTAATACCGCGAAGGCGATATTAGGTCGTATATTTATTATAGTATATATTAATAATCCGATAACTAATTAATATATAGTTAAAAAAGTAGGTTTAGCCTAGTAGCCTTTATTTATAGAGATAAATTTAATTATTAAATTTATTAAAACTCTTATAACTTTAGCTTTAGTATTCTATATATTATAATTCTTAAATATTTTTTCTAGGTAAACCTCCTAGCTTAAAGATAATATATGATTAAGGCGATCGCGCGCGACTTTAAGGCCTAAATAATAAGTAATAAACCCGAGATTAGTTATTTTATATTTATTGTTTAGTCGTTATTTAAACTAAGTAATAACGGCCTTCCTAATACTAGTAATTAATATATTATCGACGTATAGGGTAATAATTAGCTAGGTATTATAACTAAAGAAGATATTAAAATCCGTATTTAGGGGTATAAAACCTAGTTTAGCGAGAAAGATAATAGAAGTAATATATTATATATAAGGGGATTATTTAAGCCTATATAGGGTATATTTTAGTAGATATATATAGCCTAAATCATTACTAAAACCGGTGGGCTATTCGATATAGATTTTATTATTATCGATCTCGCTATAAAGAAATATAGTTTATATGTCTATTTATTCGAGCTCGAGGTCGAACGCCGTAATAATAACGAATAATACTTTATAATTTATAGGCTTAATTACCGACGTAAATATTTTATTAAAATCGATTCCTTAATATTATTTAAAGTTATGTATAACCTAACGGGCTTTATAGCGATTTATCTCGTTAACGGTATTACGTTTAAATTTATAAACCTATTTACCGCGAAGGATTTTTCGATTATAAGGTAGGTTAGCTAGTATCTAAATACTATTAATTAAAAGTGAATTAATTTCGGCCTCTATATTAAGTTATTAGTATATTTTATTTAGCGTATTAACTATAGCTTCTTTATATATTTTAAATTTATATAACTTATATAATAACGCCTTAACTAATAGTACTATTAGGTCGGGAGAGAAGGTAGGTTCGCGTAGTTCTAAATACCTATTAAATACTCTTATTAATATTACGGGCGAGGCGGAGGCGGGGGAATATTAAGCCGGATTTATATCGTCTAATAAATTAGAGCTCGAGGACTCTAGTATTATTACTCGCGATAATATATCGTTTATAATTAATAATAGTTATAGCGTTTATAGGCTAGGGCTAGGTATATTAACTTTTAGCCTTAATAACCGTAACGAGATAACGTATTTAATAGGTCGCTATAAGGGGATTATAATAAACTTAAAGCTACTATTATTATACCCGTAGTCATCGATATTTAATTCTATATTAATAGGAGGTTTATATAGGCCTAAGGTACTTTTAAATTTTATTATAATATCGCCCCCCTAACGGGGAACTATTCTAAAAAATTTATTAATTAATAGTATTTATATCGTAGTATATTTATTTTTAATATAGCGCTCCTCTATTTATTAAACCTAAGTAAAACGGAGTACTTTATTTATAAAGATTAATATTCGATAAAAGTAGTTACCTTTATACCTAATAAAGGCGCCTTTAATACTACGTTAGGTAAACTTCTACTAGTTTTTACTTATAATATAGTAGTCCTAATATAGGCCGATTTAGTTAATATTATATAAATACGATAGATTAGGACGTATTCTAGTAGAGCCTTTATAGGGTATAATATTTATTATAATAATAAAAGACCGATTTCGGAGTTAATTTATAATCGAGATAAATACTAGAATTAGTATCTTATTAAGACCGTTATCGTTTAGTAGGGTATATACTTTCTAGAGTAAAGCTTAGTTAACGCGTTTTAATATATTATTTATTTAAGGGTTCCTAAGGATAGAGTAGCTTTAAATAATATTATATTTATACCGGTAATCGGCGAACGCCCTATTAATATATATAAAATCCTTATCGGTATAGAGGTAATAGATATAATAGTTATTATATTCTTTAACGGACCTATAGCTATAAAAGATACTAATTATACTTATTTTATTAGGTATGAAATAGTAGTAGTTATATTTAAACTTATCGTTAATATAGGTAACTATAAAGCCGAAGCCATAGGCCTTAAGATTAATAATATTATTATAAATAACGTTGTATTCGAAACGGCTCTTTCGTAGGCTGGGTTTATATAAATAAATATATATCTTTATAATACTATAGGTCTTATAGCCGCTATCGCCCTTAACATTTAATAAATCGATACCGTCGGTTATTTTAAATAGCCGCACTATATTATTTTTCCCTAAATAACCGAGTCTCTTATATTATTAAGTTAGGGCTTCAGTATTAATAGTAACTAGTACTAATTATTACTAATTTATGTATAGAATATAGAGGTTATAGTTTTATAGGATTATAGTAATTTCTTTAGATCCGATAAACATCGGTAAATTTTAAAAGTAAATATTAATATACTCTAAGCGCTATTAGCCTTATTAGAAAACCGTTTACGGGTTTATACTAAAACTCCATATTAAATACCGAGCCGAGGTTTAGTAGGATTAGTAAGTCGGGGGCCTAGGTAGGGTCCTATTAGTAAATAATATTTACTATTAGTAGGTTTAGTAACTCGGTAAACTATTAGTAATTTAAATAACGGACGAAAGCCCCCATTATATACTTAATAGTATATACCATAGTATACGCTATAATATACGCTATAATATGAGCTATAATATAAGTAAATATATACATAATTATATACGCAATAGTATGAATAATAGTATGCGTAATAATAGTATACACAATCATGATATACGTAATCATAGTATACGGAATGATATACGTAAAGGTATACGCAAAGGTATACGCTATAATATAGAATATATATACGCGTTCTCTCTAGATATACCTGCGTAACGCCCCTATAAGAACTTTAGCTAAAACTTATTATTCCGGGCCCGGTAGGTCGCTGGCGTTAATAGTCGTCGCTAGGGGTCGCTACTATCGATAGCGACGATTATAGAACTTTATTTATTTCAGCCTTATAATAGGGCTGGCTACTATTAGTATATTAACGGTATATATAAATTACTAAAGTTATTAATCCTACTAAAATTAATTTAAAGTTATTAATAGGATACTACCTAGAACCTCGATTTATTAAATTTATTAAAAGTTACCTACCCGGACCCCTAATTTACTAAACCTACTTATAGGACGTTAGTAGCTTTATTCGTAAATTAGGGCTACTAGTAGTATCCTATTAATAACTTTTCTTAGTAAAAGTTACTAATAGGACGCTACCAGCCTTATCCGCGTGGGCGGTAACTCAGGTTTTAGTAGGAGTTTTTGAGATTTACCGATAAAGATCTCTTTAGAAATAAAGCCTAAGGGGTAACTAGCTCGTTAAAGTTTAATATAGGAAATAAAGTTAAAACCGCTATTAAGAATATATATAACGTTATTAACCTCGAGGTATTATATATCTTTATCCTTTAAATATAGTAACCGAATAACGCCGTTATTATATAACGTTAGGCCGCCTTTAAAGTTATTAATATTATCGGCGCCCTTAAGCTTATTATACTCTATAAAAGTAGAGTAATCGTAGTTAATATAAACGGTAGTACCGGTATCTAAGACTTAGAGTTTAGAAATATTAGTTATAATGCCTACGAGGGCGTAGTAGTATTCTATATTTCCTAAATTAGAATTACCTTTAGTATTAAACCTTTAGCGCTTATTTAATTTATCGGATTTATTATCTTTACTCTTATTATTATTACTATTATTTTTAATAGTAGTATTAATATTACCTCTACCGCCGCCTCTACCGCGGTTACCTCGACCGCGCCGGTTACGGTCGTATTAGTTATTATAACTAAGATTATTATACTAGGGTTTATTATAAATAGTATAGTACTGTACCCGCCTAATAAAGTTAGCGTAGTAGAGGTACGATCGAATAGTTCCTTCTTAATTAGGTCCTTGGATATACTATAGTATTAAAATATATATAGTAAATACTATATCGGTAAATTTTAAAAACTCCTATTAAAAGCCGAGTTACCGACCGCGCGGATAGGGCTACTAGCGTCCTAATAGTAGCCCTAATTTACGGATAGGGCTACTAGCGTCTTATAAGTAGGTTTAGTAAATTAGGGGTCTAGGTAGGTAACTTTTAGTAAATTTAGTAAATCGGGGTTCTAGGTAGTATCCTATTAATAACTCTAGGTTAATTTTAATAGGATTAATAATTTTAGTAATTTATATATATCGTTAATATACTAATAGTAGCCAGCCCTATTATAGGGCTGAAATAAATAAAGTTCTATAATTATCGTTATTAACGGTAGCGACCTTTAGCGATAACGATTAACGCTAGCGACCTACCGGGCCCGGAATAATAAGTTTTAGCCAAAATTCTCGCGGGGACGTCACGTAGGTATATCCGGGGAGTACGCGTATATATTTTCTATAATTATAGTATATGCCTTTACGTATACCTATACGCAAATCTTTACGTATACTATTCCGTATACTATAATTACGTATACTATTACGTATACCATGGTTACGTATTTACTATTACGTATACTATTACGTATACCATGGTTACGTATTTACTATTACGTATACTATTACGTATACTATTACGTATATTATTACTTATATTATAGCTCATATTATAGTGTATACTATTACGCATACTATAGGCCATATAATAGGGTATATAATAGGGTCATTCGTATAATATTTAAATTATTAACGATTTATCGAGTTACTGAACCTATTAATAGTAAATATTATTTACTAATAGGACTCTACCTAGACCCCCGACTTATTAATCCTATTAAGCCTCGGTTCGGTATTTAATATAGAGTTTTAGTATAAACCCGTAAACGGCTTTCTAATAGGGCTAATAACGCTTAGAGTATACTAATATTTACTTCTAAAATTTGCCGATATAGTTAATTATAGCTAATACTACTAACCTATAGGTATAGTATATTACGGAAATAAAAGATCGCTATATTTAGGCTAGTCTTAATAGTACTATCGATATTAAATAGGTTATAATCTTTAGTAAATATTTTATAGTAGCGCTAGTAATTAGAGCTAAGATTACGGTAGAACTATTAAACTATAAAGTTATTATTAAATTTAAGGTAATTAAAGTTATAAAACTCGTTATAAGCCTCTTAAAACTTACTAGTATAATTACTAAGACTATCGTATTGACTAGTAGTAAACTAATTAAACTTAGCTAATATTTTATATAAATAACCGGAGTCATAAGGTTTAAATTCGTTTATAATTATCGTCTAGGCTATAATAGCGATCTTATTATTCTTAATTTTAGCGTAGGTTATAGAGGCGACGGTACAACGAAGGATATTATAAATTATCTTATTATCGGTGAATCATTAATATATAGTATCGATATCGTAGTTAGGCTTACCTACGTCCAGTTCTAGGGCTATAATAAATAAATCTTCGAGGTATTCCTATAAGTCCATTACGTTAAAGTTATTATATATATCCTACTTCTATTTAATAAAGCCTTTTATTAAATTTAAGGTTTCGACTTTAATAAATACCTAAATAGCCTTTACGAATACCGATATACTAGCGGTAACCTAGGTATAAGGCCGAATAACTTAATATTACTAGGCGGTTCTAGTATTAATTTAGAGTAACTAAAACTAGCTAGGGAGTCGGATCGATAGCGGTATATATATATTATATTAATATCTCTTCTATCGTTATACGTATATACTTTATTATAGAGGTAATCGACTATTTATTCAATCTATTAAAAGGTACGGAGCTAGAGTCTCTAAAGGGTATACTATTTTCTAATAATTAAATAAAGAGGTTTAGCCTTAAACTACTCTAGGTTTTATTTTTATTTTAATAATTATTATTATTATTATCGTTTTAAATAACGAGGCTAGAAACTTAGAGGATAGTATATTTAGGGTTTAACTCGTTATTACTCTATATAAGAGAATAAAGGTGAATAACTTTAATAGTTACTTTAATAGTAGGAGTTATAATCGTAATTATAACCTATAATTATAATTTATAATATTTTTCCCCGACTACGGAGTTATAAATCTATTCTTAACTATTAACGCTATTAACGTTTATTTTTTAAGGCGGTAAATAAGCTATAACGGTAATTAGTTACGATTATTCTAGGTTTAAAAAAGAGACTTTATAAACTTAAAGTTATAGTACGCTAGTAACGATTATAATAAGTTATATAGAGGTATTAATAATAATAAATAACTCTTATATATAGCTACCCCTAAGGTGTTTATTAAGGTATATATAAAGTATATTAATATTAGCCGATTACGGCGATTGGCCACTTCCTAGTATAGTAATTAATTATTTTCCAATAGCGTACTTCGTTTATTAGTTATTTTCTAGCGGTATATAAACTCTTTATAAACGATTTGGCCACTCTCTAGTATATACTATATAGTACGATTAGCTACTTTCTAGTAGTTATATATATAGTTTATCGGGCCATTCCCTAGTAGAGGCGGGGCCGGCGAAATTATATTCTAGGTACTAAGCCCCTTATTTGAAAATTTCTTACGGGCGTAATCTAGTGCGTCCTAAATATAATTACGACAACGTAATAACGTCGTATTACTACTATTAATACTATAATAATATAGCGAGTATATAGCGGATATTTATATAGAGCCCGGGCTCATAACCTATTAAACTATAATAAGTAGAAATACTTCTTAATTAATTATTTATAGAGGATAAGAGCGAATATACGTATAAGACCCTAATGCCAAGTATTACTAAGTATCTACTTACTAAATAGTTATTTAGTAATCCTGTATTCCAATATAATCGGTGAATTTATATTAATTCTCCTCTATAATTTAGCGTTCTTAATAAATACCTATCTAACTAATATTACGTAGATATAATAAATTAGGGCGTATATCAATAAAGGCCTAATAAAGCGTAACGTTTATTATAAATATAGGAGAGCGGTTTCGGAGCTAATTTATTATAGCGATAAACTTTAGGATAAGTTTATTATTAAGCCCGTTATTAACTAGTAGACTATATATCCTTTTAAATAAAATATAGCCGACGCGCTCTAATACGCTATTTATTTAGGGGTCACTAAGGATAGAATAACTCTAGATAATATTATATTCGAAGCGGTAGTCGGTGAATACCCTATCGATATATATTGGATTCTTATTTATATAGAGGTAATAAATCTTATAGTCCTTATATTCCTTAACGCTTTTATAGCTACGGAAGGCGTTAAAGACGCTTATCTTATAAGGGATAGAATAGTAATAATTATATTTATATTTATCGTTAATAAACGTAATTATAAAACCGAAATCATAGACTTTTAGGTTAATAATATCGTTATAAATAATATCGAATTTAAATCGTCTCTACCGCAGGCGACGTTTATATAAATACGCGTATATTTTTCTAACGCTATATATCTCGTAATTATTATCCTCTTAAACTTTAGATAGGTCGATTATATCGGTTATTTAAAATAACCGTATAATATCATTTTTACCTAGGTAGCCGAGTTTTTTATATTATAAAACTAAAGCCTTAGCGTCTATAATAAATAAAGCGAGTTAACTTTATTTATATATATATAGGATATAAAGATTATAATCCTAAAGGGTCGTAATAATATCTTTAGATCCAATTAAAATCCCCTTTAAAATAAAGCCTAGTATATAGCTACGTCGGTAAAACGAAAAATAACTCGATTATAATTTAGGGCGCTCGACGGGCGCCTTAGGAGCCTTAAACGCGATACCTATCTACCGACTCGACGTACGCCCGAGGTATACAGCTAAGGGGCCTAGGGCCACTCGGGTATATACCGAGCAAGCCTAAAACCGCCACTAACGGGCGCTAAATTAGGGGTGCGCCACTAACTTTACCCCCCGTCCATGGCCATGGGACCCCATTCATGGCCTTAGCCCTATTGCTGTCGCACCCCTATAACTGCCGCTGTCGTACCCCCATTGCTGTCGCTGTGTATACCCTGGCGCATGGCCTGGGCGTCACCCCCGCGAGGATTTCGCGCGAATCGATCGAATCCGGGAATCAAAATTTGCTGGCGTTAGGGGTCGTTCCGGGGGGTTACTACCGTCGATAGGGGCGATCATGGAACATCAAGATTTTTGAAAATTTTAGGTGGTAAATCATGTGATTTTCTAAGGTTAGGGCCCCTAAAGCTACGGGCTTAAAAGGCGCTTATAGAGAGCCCGACGCTAATTTTATAATAGCCTTAGGCGCCCGTCGAGCACCTATCGAGCGTTAAAGCGCTCGAAGGGGCGCTCGATATACGCTCGGGGCCGTTTAGGCGCCCCGAGTTTATTTCGGGCGTTTAAAGTAATTTACCTTTAGGGCCTAAGCCGCTAGAGCCGGTTTTCGATTTACCGACGTAGCTCGCTAAAGTTTAGTATACGAAATAAGATTAAAACCACTATTAAGAACGTATATAATATTATTAATTTATAGGTACTAAATATTATTATCGCCTAAATATAATAATTTAATAATTTTATTATTATATAATATTAACTTATTCTTAAACTCGTTAATAGTATCGGTACTCTTAAGCTTAATATATTCTATAAATATAAAGTAATTATAAGTAATATAAACGATATAACTAGTATCGAATATTTAGAGTTAAGAGACTTTAGAGTTAATACCGGCTAGGGCGTAATAAATTTTTATATTTCCTTCGGTATCAGCTCTAGCCCGTTTATAAGGCGATTTATCCTTATTCCTATTATTATTATTATCTTTACTATTGTTATTATTAACTTTACCGCCTCTACCGCCGCGGCTACCTCGACCGCGGCGGCTACGGTCACGTTAAATATTATAGCCGAGATTATTATATTATAATTTATTATAAATAGTATAATACCTGACTCGTCTCCGTCGGCAAATCGAAAACCGGCTCCAGCGGCTCGGGGCCATTAGGCAAGCTACCTCGGGCGCCCGAGGTAGGCTCGGGGCGCCCGAACGGCCCCGAGCG
>JAABUW010001974.1_pt1 | contig 32166 bp, 8 predicted proteins | sample 5560081 | NCBI WGS metagenome assembly JAABUW01 (sample SAMN10711882, study PRJNA513363) | rock metagenome | isolation source: Antarctica rocks | place: Antarctica: Victoria Land, Knobhead sud | reverse complement strand
TAACCCTAGGTCTATGCACCTAAATCACTAGCGCGTTGCATTAATAGGTAGATTGCATTAATAGGTGAAAACGAGTACTGTGTAAGATACACATCGACATGCTACTTCACCTCGAGCGATTAATAGGGATCTTCCGCAACAAATTGCGACGAAAAACTTGCGAAGATCACCACCACATATATCAAGTGCTCGCCCTCGTTTATTCTATATCGGGAAGTCAAATAAGATGAATCGCGGACACAACCTCATACGAGGACTCGCTCGTCCCGGCATCATGGTCACTACTACCTTTCACCTCCGTCAATTTACACCCTCCACGCGATTTTCGTCGCCAAACCTCACTTAGTAAAGACCAGATCTCGACTGATGCCCCTATGCGCCCATGCGGTGTGCCTGAGAGATCTGGCGAGGCAGGGGCTGGGCCTGGCACCATTCTGAGGACTCTAGGCTGGTCAGTCCTTTGACCGGTTAGCTCGATATCTATAAATGTGTTGTTGGCAGTACTGACCTCGATATGGCACGAACAAGATCTTAGGTTTTGTCGGAGTTGGATCTACACTTTGTTTTTATCTACTGAGCCCAACGAAAACGTCAGGTGTCGGCACTTTGAGTGGAGAAAACTTTCGCGGTAAGAGGTTTCCCCTCACAACCATCATATTGTTGAATGTCAACTTCCTCTTGCCTAATGACTGTCACGCTGATGCCTGAAGACGAGCGAAAACAGCAAGAGCGCCGGGATGGAGACATGGAGCAACATGAGACAAAGGCTCAGCTGGAAGAGGAGAAATCATTGCGCGAGCTGTCCAAGATGAAGAAACGCAAAGGCGAAGAGTAAAGAGGGAACCTGATGCAAAGTCAAGCATATGCGCTCCAGTCTGTGCGAGCTATATCGACTCGTGAATTACCCAATTCTCTTCAACCGAATGGGATTGACCAGGAAGGAATTCTTAACGAGAGCAGAGTCCGTAGAGTAATATAAGTAGAAGCTCTCGGCTTGACCAAAAATTTATCAATATGACGAAGATGAAGTAGTGGAGAGAGGTATCAAGTGTAACTCATCAACGTCGGGATGTCTGCGGTCGAAGGTATAAAGTACACAGCTTGTTCTACCTTGGTTGGGAGTTTAACTTGCGTCAAGAGGAAGTTGCGGAGTGGGGTCGAGTTCTCTCAGCAATCTGCGCAAGAGGCTTTTCCACATAGGATAAGGGAAATGATGTAGCGTAAAAGCGCAACAATGGAAGAAGAGATAGAGATGAATATTTGAAGTATGAATAGCCCAGGCGTTGATTCCTAACGGATGTTGAGAGCTGTCCTTTAGTAGGGTAGGACGACCGTTATTGGCGGGTCTGAGCTAGGAAAGCGAGTGGTTGCTGTTGTGAAATGCGCTGAATAACGGGTTGGCGAGAGAGAGGCCGGAGCTGAAGAAGAAGTAAGTGGTTTGAGTCTTTTTTTTTATTGAGGCGCAAAACAACGTCATGGTAATGACGCCGGAACAATCATGCATGCAAAGCTCCAGTGGGGCTTACCTCACATGGTCTTTTGCAACATTACCTCGGCTTTACTAATGGGACGCTTAGCGAGGCGCAGCGGAGCTTTCCTTGTTGGTAGCAACAATAACAGCCGCGGATATATCATCCCTGACTAAGTCGTTTGTCAAGGCCTAGACGAGGACGAAGACGGTCGGCGGACCGGCCAGTTTGTTCGACGTGGCCGAATCCCGATTCGAACTAGTCAGCGGCTCTGTCGAATTCCCATCGCTTTACAACACATTCAAGAAGCTGAATAAGGACCATAGAATTTCCGCGCATCTTTGCCCGGGAATAGAGCCACTTCTTTGTCCAAGTCACAGCATCTTTTATCCTAGCGGCCAAGTTTGGATCCTTCGCAATCTTACCACCGGCGAGTTCGTCCGCTCTGAGGTCTTTGCCCTCAAGTCAAGGCTTGCCTATTCAACGACGTATACCCATGGCCCTAGAATAGAAGGGGTAGGCTTCGGCGACGTCGTCCTTATGCGTTGCACCTGGTCTTCTACGAGCGATAGCACTGGGATGCCCTACCGCAGAAAAATACGTCGTGGAATATGGGCTGGTCACCGTCTAGCTATTACAACTCTCGACAGGCTCACCGAAGGCAGTTCAAACGCAGTGACTGAAGGGAAGGATGTGAGCAAGGAAGTGGTCAGAACGACGATTTTTCCGCAAGCCGTGCTCTCCTACATGGCGAGATGAGCCTCGGCTATCTCCTCCAAGCGGAATACCTTCGTTGGAATCTTCAGCGTCCTATCCACGACCTGCTGCGCGATCTCGTCGATTGGGGTTTTGATGAACGCATTCGCGCTCCCGGAGTAGCTGGTCAACCTCACCGGCGTCGGAATCACCCCGAATGGGACGAAATTCTCCATCCCCCTTTTCCCGCCAGCGATGCTCGTCACGCAGATGATGCCGTTCGGGCTCGCGCACAGGCATGTGTCCTTGAGGATCGCCGAGCCTACCAGGTCAAGCACCTTGCTGAACCCGCCGGGACGCCCAGCTATGTAAGGCGTACATATTACACACTGATTCTAAGCCCTTCTCTTTCTATCTGGCTTCTTCGCGTTCGTGTCTACTCTTTGTGGGTTAAGCGGTTTGGTGTAGAGGATTGAACTTGGAATTCGATCCCCGCGTCCATGAGCTACACACTGCCCAACATCATGGTTCAGCGAAGTTTGGTGGGACGTGGAGTTACAAGAGAAAAACTACCGCATCCGAGATCATGTGTTGAAATGAGATATATTGTAGAAGCAGAATATAAAGGTGCTAACATTAGTCCCGGGATTCGCACCCAGTTATAATGATTGTCATACGCCTCGACAGTATTAAGTTTCGCTCCTCGTCTATTATCTTCAGACAAGTCTCTCACGAAAGAATCATATCAACAGTATCAAAGATTCGCTCCCCGTCTATCATCTCCAATTATGTCTCTCACGAAAGAATTATGTCCACAGTAGAAACGCAGGAGATTAGGTCAGAGCGACTGGCAAGATTGGAAGTATCGATAATTACAGCAGATGAATAGACTGATCGTCGGATCGGGTTTCGGTTCCAACTTTTGAAACCGACCCGACCCGACAATTTCAACATTAGGAATCGACTCGAATATCGGTTTTTTAAGAATCGAATCGAATCGAATCAACGTTAAGAAATACTAAAAATTGATTTAAATCGACTAGTTTTAATATAGTTTGAATTATTTTAGTTATTTATTATAATAACTACTAATATACATTATATATATATATTACTTTTGTCAAAATATTGTGTTTTTAAGAAATTATTATTTATATAATTCGATTTTCGATTCCAATATTAGGAATCGACTTGATTCGACAATTTTAACATAAGAAATTGAATCAACTTTTCGGTTTTAACTTTTGAAATTAATTCGATTCAATTTAGATCAAGTATTTGATTTAAACTCGATAACTCGATCCGATACAATCAATCTATAGATAAAATATCTTTAACAAGAAAAACATTAATCTAATCAGATTTATATCTCGCGATAGACTTCCCCACTAGTTACTTGGTCTAGATTTCAATAATTGTGTTGCAATTAACAATCCGAAAATTATTAATCTAAAAAAGATCGACCAAGTTCGTGTCTAGTTCTAAAAAGAGGTCTCCAATTATAATGCTATTTAAAAGAACAACAAGTCTTGGAATAAGCAAGTTAGAGTCTTGTTTAAAGACTAGCGACAATTAATTTACGAATTCCGAGATATATTTGACATTCTAACTAATTAGGAAGTTGCCTATAACCAAGTTGGCGTCGAAGAGAAGATTAAGAATCTAACCAAAACTATTAAATTCAACTATATCGCTATAATAAAGATTAAAGATTTGCGCAAAGACTAGAGATATGCCGATAGAAATAATCGCGTTGTTTGGCATAAACATTGCGCTATTCATGCATTGCGATATTGTTGGAGAAATAGCGTTGATAAATCGATTGAAAATAAAGAATGGAATTTGGACGACATTGAAGATCAATTTGTTTGAAGCTTCGGGCGTAAAGATTATCTCTTTTCTAGCTTTACCTTTGACATAGTAAACAACTAGTCTAGAAGCATTGATATCGAACAGTGTTGCATCGGAATCCTAGATCGCGCTATATTAATTAAGATCCTTGACTTTGGATACTCCATTTAGCTGGAAAAGTTTGGCCAGATTTGTGTTTGGTCCCATGAATGGGCCCTTTTTTATCGTGGTGTTTTGCAAGACAATCAAACCAGGAAAGGCGGCATTCGCACACGGTCCGAAAGTGGAACTGTTGGCATCCTGGTAGAGTGACTTGAAGGGGATGAGGCCATTTGAGGCTGTGGCCGTCACATCGATGGTGATGTCAACGATGAAATTAAGGCCCTTGATGCCGTCGATGTCGCCAGCTCCGGGAGCGTTGACCGAGATACTTAGTTGGGAGTTTGGTGATGAGGATGAACTCGACGGTGACGATGACCCATAAACTGAGCTCATCGACGACGCAAATTCCTGGGATGCCACAATAGGTCCGCAGGCATACTTGCTGGGGATCTTGGGGGCGTTCATAGGGCACAGGAAGTTGGAAGTACAGGTATAGCGGGCCGGATCATAACACTGACTGTGGGCATCGGTCGAGCCAGCCCATGGTGCCTCCATTCTTGTCGGATCAATGACTCGACAAAGCATGAGCCCGGAACCACACCTACTACCCAAGTCCATTGACATAGAGGTCGACATAGGGGACGGGTAAGCGGAGGTCGCCATTGCCGTAGCTGACGGATACACCGGGCTCGTTGACATGGCTGAAGAATACATGTAAGCCGAGCCATATTGCGGCGAAGCTAGAGTGGGCCACAAAGGCGACAGCAGCGAGTGCGAGAGCGGAGGACTTCATCTTGATGCTGGATAAATTTAAAAGGAGATGGTTGGGTTCGAAGAAGAGAAAAGAACCACCTCGAGGGGACACCGACTAAAAATAAGGTAACCACTAGGCACACACCACCCTACTTTGCTGCCACACCACCCTTACTTTGCTGCCACACCACCCTTCACCACTAAGCCTAATCGGGTAATTCCAGGGTCCAATTTGTTTACTGTCGTCGCCGTCGCGTTCTACCTTCCTTATCAACCTTTTGTTCCACCATCTACATTAAGAGCTTCATTGATTATGATCATGAAGCTGCGGCCGTCGCCTGATGCATATCGCGAAAGGACGTCAATTGATCTGCTTATTCTAGATCTCAACAAGCATACGACGACGCAAGACTATGCGGTAATCAAAGGTCGCAGCAAGGTAGACGAGAAGGTGCAAGAGGGACAGCGACAGAGGGGCAAATTTTAGGGGTTTCGACCTCCTACATGGGCAATTTTCAGATGTAATTAGAGGCGCAAAATCAAGTACCTTCCATGGGCTCCCTTGCCTTGTTGATTTGGTTTGTTTACGAGGTCGTCGGATTACCCGATTAGGCTTAATGGGGAAGGGTGGTGTGGCAGCAAAGTAAGGGTGGTGTGGCAGCAAAGTAGGGTGGTGTGTGCCTAGTGGTTACCAAAAATAATGCCCCGTCCAAAAAAGTAGAAAACTTCTAAAAGATGGCTTGGCACTACTCGTTTTGAACCCTCAATGCATTCGACCCGTCAATGCATGCGCTAAGATTATTTGAACTTCGCAGTTGAATAACTTCTGCAATTGCGACTTGATTTTTAAGAAGAGTAGCTCAAATTGTAGAGAATAGCAAGCTCTATTTTTTGATATCAATATTGTAATAGAGAAGATTTCAAAAGATAGATATAATGTTCTCTTCCATACAAGCTATTATATGCTGACACACAGCACAGTACATTGAGTTTTGATTATAACAAAAGTTGATACAGTCGTAGAGCTGACCTTTCTCTACAATTTGAGCTACTTATTTCAAATTTCAAGTAACAGGTGCAAAAGTTATTGAATTGCGAAGTTCGATTAATCTTAGCGCATGCATTGACGGGTCGAATGCATTGAGAGGTCAAAACAAGTAACTTCGGCTCGACGGTGTCTCTTTCGGACGCGTGGAGCTTCAGGGTTTTATCGCTGGATCCAAGACTCTCCTCGATAGTCTGCGCTTTCAGCCCGTTCATCACCATACATTTAGCCTCTTCATGATGCTGACCTTACATCACTACTGGCATGTTCTTCTTCTGGCCGCGAGCGTGATTGGTCAAAGGCGCAAGAACAGGGGATTGAAATTGAATTGGCCATCAAGCTGGATAGAACATTGCTATTCCGTGACTTTAGCAAGTCCATGGCTTCTACCATCTGTGTCGACCACTGCGATCACCTCGAGTCCTCACCATTGCCATCGCCATCACCATCGCCAGCTGCCGAATAGTGTAAGTACCTACCTTTTACAGTGCCTGGACAGTTGGCTGTACACTCCGTCTCATTAAGAAGTCCCGACTGGCTGGCTGAGGGAAGATGGAAAAGCGGACCACTTAACCTGTGCAAAGTAAGGTAACCATAGAAACATCGCTCTGAAGAGGAGCTTACCTTGAAGGAATGGTTAATCGCGGGTTAGTAACTAAATTCGTCCCTCACCGCCTCGTCTCTTGGCGGGTGCCACCTAGATTAATATATCACTTACATTAATAATTTTAAGATGTTTTTTCTACATATTGCCATATATTATCAAATTAATCTCGATTTATACTATTAGAGAATCAAATTAAAGCTAGAATTGTGCGCTATATTTTATATATCAAAAGTTAATAATTTAGATAAGAAATTGTAAAATTTAAGATAACAAAAAAAGAGACTTTTTAAGATTAAAAATAGATCTCTTAATACAATTAATTATTAAGAAATAACAAATATATTTAAATATAATTTAAATTGCTTAAACTAAGTATCTATAAGCTTTATAAATAAGTAAAAAACAATCTAGAGAACAATTCGAAAAAAAACTATTAAATATATCTAATCTCTATATATTTGATAGTGCTATTTTATATTTTTAAATACAATATTCTTTGTTGTTACATTAATATTTGCAAATAATACTAGAGTATTTATATTATTAAATAAGATTGTTGTTGTATACAAACTAGTATATAAAGATATAATAGACAATAAATAGAGATCAAAGTAGTTGTTTATATTTGTATCAAAGCTATTTTTTTTGTTAGACAACTTCTGCGCAATCTATAAAGTATTATAAAGTTTCTAATTATATATTATTTTCTTATTTGTTTCTATATTCTTTGTAATCTTAGTTTTTGCAATAATAATTTTTGTAATTACTATTTTTGCAACTTGTTTTATAATATTTGCAATCTTTTTTGTCTTATATTCTTGTTTCTTTGTAACAATAATTGTTTTTCTTACAATAAAAATCTTTTTTTAGTTTTATTTTAACTTCTCTTTCTAAATCTCTTTGCAATATATATAGTTTCTACAATTTTTTTCTTTGCTATTTTTAAGATATTTGCAACAATTTTTCTTGTTATTTATTAAATCTTTTGCTTTGTTTTAACAATAATAAGCTTTGCTATTTATTATATATATATAGATATTATAGTTGTTTGAACAATATTTAGTATTAACAAAAAAAGCTAGAAATTGTCAAAATAATAGGTGGTAGAACGCTTAGTTACTATGTAGGAGCTGGAGCTTTGCCCATCTATATATATTGGTCGAAACTATTCGGACCAATTATATAATGTCGGGCCGGATAGTGTCGGGCCGAATAGTGTTGACACTAGATTAGATCGATTATAGTATTTCGACACTTCTATTTGATCTAAGTTTAGAAATCAGCTCTTATATAAATTATATTCTATATTTTATTAAGTTTGAAATCTATCTTAAAACTATCAAGTCTCGAGCATCTTTCTAGCAAAAGTAAAAAAAGTGCATAAAAATTCTTTGTCAGCAATTTATATGCAGACATACGTATATTTACGTCTTCGAGATATTCTAAAATTCGAAAAATATATAAGAGATAGAACTTTGACAAAAGACTATACAAATATTGTCGATAATATTTGATAACTTTATTAGTAAAACAAAGAGAACAATAGATACAAATTTGAATAGATAGTGCAAAGATCGACAGCAATAGATATAGCAACTATCTAGTCGCGAGTTGTTCAAATAACTAAATCTAATATCTATGTTCGAGATTACAAATAATTTAGTTATCAAGTTAGTTTAAGAGCTTGTCGGAACGCTTTAAATGTGTTACAAGAAAAAACTTTGATTAGTTTGTCAACTATTTGTTTTTTAATAAAGATATATTTTAGCTTGATTTAACTATTCGCGATTTTTTCGCGAACAAATTGAATTTGAATACTTATATATTTTGTCCAAATATACTGCGCGAAATTCTTAGCAAGCACTATAGTTTTTTGATTGTTGCAATAGATAATAGTAGCAACTAGATATAGCGTCGAGAGTATCAAAGAAAAAGTTTTAATAGCAACAAGAGCTTTTAACGTAAATAGTAGCAATAAGAATAGATAAAATAATTGCAATTGTTTTAACAGTATTTAAAGTCAAATAATCTTCTTAACAATCTGCGTTTGTTCGATATACTTAACTTCGCAAATAGAAAGAGCAATAGTTAATTAACATTTAGATAATTAATTGATAGCGACACTCTCTAGATTAAAGATATATTTAGAAATAGAACAATAGATATCTTAATTTTTGTTTTAGTCGATATCAATATAGTCTAATAGAGAACAAATGCTTTTACAGAAGATAAGACAAAGATTAAAAGTATTTCGAAAATAACAAAATATTTGTTTAATAGTCTTTTAGTAAGCACTAATAAGATTGAAAGTATATCTGTTTATTACTGAGACAACAAAAGCGATATCTGATTAAATATCTAGTATCGCGTATATAAAAGAATTAATTGTCGATTAATAGATATAACAATAATCTAAATCGACAATATAGTTCGAATCGATAACATATATTTTGAATATATCTATAGAAGTAACAACTAGTTTATACTCTTATATCTTGTAATTTTTTAGTATTTTTTTCAAATATACTTTTTGACTTAAATAGAGAATTTGAATTGCAAGATTGCGTTTAATTTCGATTTCTAAATATTATTAAACAAAATCTAAGTTAGTTATTTTAAATCGATTGACAAAAACTTTTTTAATAATATCGATAAACTTTCTGTTAATATTGACAATCAAGAGATTGTTTATATAGATAACAATAATAGTAAAGCTATTAGTAAAGACGCTTAGATCGAAGTTCAATAGACAAAAATAATATTTTTTAAGAAATGTTGCAAGAATATTATATTATATTCGAAATAATTGCTTGAGTTTATAAAGAGTTTTTTTAAATCGACAAATCTTTTTGTTTTGCTCAAAGTTGTAAAACAATTTTATATAGATCTTTTTGTTAATATTTTTGTAAAAAAAAACAATAACAACGTTTATTTGCTTTAGATTTCAACTATTGATAGCAATAAAAACAAAGATAATTTTATAATTTATAGACTTAATTACAATCGTAAAGATCTCGATATAATTTAGATTTTTGCGTTGTTTAAAGTCTTTAACAACTTAACAAACTTTATAGCGAAGAATTTTGCTATTAACTTCTTGCTTAATCTTGTAGATCTATTTTTTACAAAGTACGTAACACTCGTTAGATACTAGACAAACAATATAGATATTTTTTTTTTTTAAAAATTTAATTTTGTTTTGTTTAGCTAGTTGTCAATCTATCTTGTAATAGATATCTGCTATAGTTTTAACATAAGTTTTAGACTTATATAGCTCTAATAATATAATTTTGAACAATAGAGTAAAAGAGTCTGCAAATTTATTTCGATACAATCGAAGTTTTAAATATTTTTGCAGTATTAAATCGAGATTCGAAAATAATAAATTTTGAAACGTATCTAATAATTCAATAATTTCAGAGAACTTATTGAAGTTAGTAGAGTTAAAAAAAGTATTGTTTTCGAAATCGAAAAGTAACTTAAAGAGAGCAGTATTTTCAAAGTCTAAAAAAGATAATATATCAAATAAGATAGATAAATCTAGCTTATTAGAATTCTTAATATAATTCGAGAGCAAAACAACTCTTTGTTGTTGTTGTAGTATTGTTACGAAGAGCTTGTCCAATTTAGCTTTTATAGAATTTAGAAATTTATCAATAATATTTGCAATATTAGATTGCGTAAATAAGACTATAGACAAACGCGTATTGTTGTTTCGACGATTAATCTTGCTATAATTAATATTAGAGCTAAATAATGCTCGTTTATTGTCTAGCTAATAAATTTCTAACACTTGTTAGATCTTGTTTTTGTTATCTATTATGCAATAGATATACTTCTTCTCGTATTTTACTAGAATTGAGAATCGAGTGCAATTCTAAAACTTTTGTCAATTAATATTTGATTGAATTTTTAACGCTTTTTTTTGTTAATTAATACGTCAGATATATTTGTAGTTATAGAGATATTCGATATTTGTTTCGAAAAAAGTAACAAAATGTTCGACGACAAAGAAAATGTTGCAATATAAGTTAACTATTTAAATAATCTCTAATCAAAGATTTATAGTTAAGTCAGCATTTTTAATTATAGTATTAATCTTTCGCATTAAGATTTGGTTAAAACATTCGATACATTTGTTTATTTTAGAAAAGACAACAATTGTTAATTCGATACGTATTTTGCGTTCTTTGCGCCAAATTCGAAAAACTTTATTTATATATTTATTGCTATTGTTAACGCGAATGCGAGTGTATTTGTTGTCTCTATATTCAAATTTGTCGATATAGTATTTAAAGAAAGTTAGCAAACTAATTTTATTCTTGTTTTTGAAATATTTTATTTGCGAACACTTAATTCTATTATCTAGTTAAGTGCAAACGTAACAAATACTTCGAAATCGTCTAGAGATATAAGTTCTATAATATCGATATAAATAAAATCGTTTTTCCAGCGATTAGATCTAATAGAGATTCGATAAAATACTATTTTGCTCTTTGCGCATGCGCAAGAGACACAAGTATTATTCGAAGATAATTTAGTAAAATCAAAAGTCTTTTTGCAAATTAACTGATAAACATTTTGTTTGTCTAAATAGTTAAGTTGTTCGTGCTATATAGTTATTGCATTTTTGTTAATCGTCAATAGAACAATAGCAACAACAAAAAATACAATAGATATTTTTAAGTTCAAAAAGTAGAGATCGAAGTTTTTAACTGCTCGAACTCGCTAGACGTCGATAGAAAAGTTATAACTAATAATTTTTCGAATAATGTTAGTGTCTTTCAACTAACTATAGAAGATTAAATTGTAGAAAAAGTTAAATATATATTATATATTGTAAATTGTAATATAACAAGCTCTTCTGTTTTTGCATCTAACAAACAAATAGATAGTTTTAATATTTATAGCAAATAAATTGTTTTCTATATCTTCAATTGATTGTTAAGACATTTTCGAGTAGAATACAAAGACACTAGAGTTTCCAAACATATGCTGCGAGTATTCTGTGTCGAAAATTTATTTGCGCGAGAAACAGTTAACGACGAGAGCTAATATTATAGTTGTAGAGATAAATAATTCAGAAATTGCAAATAGAATTGCTACAACAACAAAGACAAAATAATGTCTATAGACTATTGTTTTAGTAGTCTTTTACTCTTTGTTGTTGCTATTCTTATTCTTGTTCTTGTTGAACTTGAACTTGAACTTGTTTTTATTCTTTTTGAATTTGAATTTTTTTCGATTTTTCTTTTGATTATTGTAATTTCAACAACACTTGTTTCCGTTATTATTCCAATTGTTTTCGAAACTATTGTTTTTTGAAGCAGAATATAGTTCCAAATATAAGTTTCAGCAATTTGATTGCCAATAATCGATTTTTTTGCAACTTGTGCACTTCTTCTATTTAATGTATACGAAGCTAAGATTGCCAACAACGGAAAGCGTATTCTTTGTAATAACAATTAGTTCAATAGTTACTATTAAAATTAAGATAGTATTAATAGCCAAGATATCTATTAAATTAATATATTAAATCTTGTAATTGTAGATAATAGCAGACAACTTTTGCTTTCGAATACTATTGTTGTAAAAAAGTTTATGCTCGAATATTTATCAATCAATAAAGAGACAAGCAGTATTGTTAAGATCGACTAGATATTTGAAGATAAATTAGTTTTTATCTATAGTTAAATTGCTCAAATAGATAGATAGTTTATTAATAATATTGCAAAACTTGATTTTATACTTGTTAATATTTTGAAAGTTAAAGATCTTAAAAAACTCGAATTTGACAAAGATTTTAATTAGTATATTTGACTTTTTAGACTTGTATATTTTAACAATTTTTTAATAAGTTTTTTTGACTAGATCGATTTTCTTTACGTTGTAATATAGATTTTTATTAACAATGTTTCGAAGCGCGTTTATACACTTCTTGTTGTTAGCGTTTTATTTGATTTGTTTTTCGATAATTAAATTAAACAAATCGACAAATCTAATATCTAATTCGATATATTTTTAGAGCTTAATTTATTTAAGAATTTCAAACAAGTCTTGTTTTCAGACAAAAAAGTCTATATTATTGCTAATTTTAGCGATCTATTTTAGAGCTACGAGAGATTATGCGAAGATACTAATAGCTATAATAGTATCGATATAATCTGCTATTTTTTAGAGCTCTACTAATAGCTCGTAGACAATAGATAATAGCACTAGTAGATATAGTAAAGAGACGCAATTGCGTAGTAACAATTCCGATAAAGATGTTCTAGCTGTCAAATTACAAAGATTAAGTAAATTAATAGAATTCGAATTAGATATTCAATCCAATAGATACTTTTCGAAAAATTCAGATAAAAAAGATAGCTAAATATATTTTTTTTTGTTAATAGTGTCGATTTGATCGATCTTGTCAATTATAGATTGGGCAAAGTTTTAATAAATAAATAATTAATAAACTTTTGAATAAGTTTTATATTTTTGTTGTTCTATCTTAAGATTATAACAAACGTAGATTTGAACAAACTTGATAGATTTGATCTATTTGAAAAATAGAGTATTAATAGATAATTTCTAATTAGATTGCTGTTTTCGCTTGATTGTAAATAAAGTTTGTTAACTATCTAAAATTTGACTAAACTATTTAATCTCTTTATTTTTTTTTTGATCTTAACAATTATAGAAGTAACAATACTATTTTGCGTTTTTGCAATTGTTAAATCGATTTTTTCAATCTTCTTATTTTGATAAGACTAAATATTAGTTTTTTTAATTTGAATCTTTTGTGTTTTCGCGATAATTGAGAGTTTTTCAATTCTATTTGAACAAAATTGATTGCTATTTGATCGAGAGTATTACGACTCTAGCTTGTTACAGCTGATATATATTCTACAGAGCAGTCTGTAGCATATAGCACGATTATCTGTATACTCGACGACTTAACAGACAAGTATTGCTCGATACGCTAGTAGATAAGCTCGACAAACTTAACAACAAATAAAGCAAGTAAAACTCGATATATTTAACAACAAACAAAACAAGCAAAGCTCAATATATTCGACAACAAATATAACAAGCAAAAAGAATTTTTTTTAATATATAGATTTTCTAGACACAACTTTTTTATAAATTGTATTTAATTTATTTATTAAGTTATTTTCTATTATAGATACAAGCTACAAACTCTTGTTATCAAATAATTGTTTGTATTGTCTAAAGATATCTACAAATTTTTTTAAAAATATTAATTTACTTTGATACTCTAGTTGTCTAGATAGTAACGTAATATTTTGAATATTTTAAAAATATCTGTATTAGATTAATGTGCTTCTATTTCGAGCACTAGTTTATTAGTATTATGTCAACTATCGATTATAAAAAATAACAAGATTAGAATTAACAAGCTCGATATCTATTATAGAGATTGTATCAATCTAAAAAACTAATTTATGCAAATAAATATCTATTTTATTTTCTATTTTGTTTTAATAGACTAGAAAACAATTTTTGTATTAATATTTTTTAGAGAAAAAGTTCAATATTAATTTAAATCAAATTTACAAAAATATTTGAAAAACAATAACGAAAATCTCTATATAATATTTACAAACTTCGACAACTTTAAAAAAGAGCTTCGAAAAATTTTTAAAACATTTAACAAAAAATAAATTGCAAAAAAAATAGTTTAATATCTAATTTAACAAATCTTTGCAACAAATTATATAGCTAAATTTTAGAAATATATTAATTTAATCGAATAAAACAATATTGTATTTATAACAATATTTCGACAAGATCTTAAGAACAATCTAAAAAACAAAATTATATATAATAGAAAAATTCTTAGCAATATATTTGATTTTATTAAAGTAGTTATCGATCTCGACAACAAACTATATAAAAAAACTATAGAAAAAAGATACAATTAATTTCGAAAAAAAATAGAAATCTTTTTTAAATCAATAATTAAATATTAGCAAAAAAAATCTTGTTCTAATTAGAAATACAGTAACTTCAATTATTGTAAATCTATATCTATAAAATTGAATTCGATTTAACAATATAAAAAAAAAAAATTAGAGAAAAACAAAATAACAAATTTTAGAAAATATACTATTTATATAGCAAATCGAATTACTTTGCAAGAAATTGTCAATTATAGAATTTAATAAATTGTCGACAAACTAATACTATATTAAAAGAGATATTCGATAATTAGAAAAATATTAGAAAACAAATTAATATAGAAATAGAAATTTTCGAGATTAAATTGAACAACAACTACTATTTAATAGAAAATCTAGATTAGTTATAGAAAGTTCTAGATAGAATATTATTAGACAAGATATTTGTATCTATATAGAAAATTAATTAAATACTTAATAAAATTATAAAAGTACAACAATCAAAAATATTATATCTTTATTTAGTAACAAATTTAGACAACAAATATAGCTAAAAAAAATTTACAAATATCTAGACAATATTATAGACTATTTTAACGTTTTAGCTAGTTTATCAAAAAAAAAAAAAAAAATCAAACTGTAAATAAATGCGAGAAAGCGCTAGAAAGCGACATTATTATAAAAAAAAATATTTTCGATAAAATCGAACAATAATTGAGCAATATAAGTCTATTTCGAGAGAAAATAGAGAAAACAAAAAAATATACAATACTTAATTAAATTAAATATTATAATAATTTATACTAAATTTATTTAGAAGATAAAGAAAAATCTAAATAGTTTTTTAAAAAATTATCTATTTTCGAACAATAATAGAAAAAAGCTTAGTGTAGATAGATATTTAAAATAGAAATTGCAACACAAAAATAGAAAAAAGTTCAAATTTTTTAATAAAAAGTATATTAGAGAAATACAATATATTAGTTTAATAGTAGCAACTAAATTTAACAATATACACACAATATTTTATTATATTAGTTAAAATTAATAATTGTTAATTTATTGCAATAGTCGATTTTAATACAATAGATAATTTTATAGTTAAAACTTTTGTTAAAAAAAAAAGTATTTTACTTAAAAGAAGTTTGATATATACAATCTAGTAATTGTAGATAGAAATCTATTATTCGACAAAAATAGAAAAATAAATAGAGAAACAAAACTACTATCAATAGCTATTTAATAATATTACAAAAAACTAATTTTTAATATAGTAAAAATAACTATTTATAATATTGTTTTAGAAATATTTTAATTGAAACAATACAATTTAGAAATTAACTAAAATATACAAGTACTTAGATTTGCGCAATATAATTATATAATTTATATTTAATTTATATATTAATAGCGTTTAATAATAGATAAAAGATTAAGTCGAAAATTAATTATAAATAGCAAACTTGTATTTTTACAAAAAAACAATTTAATAGAGTTCGATTCGACAAATATTAACAAAAATTAATTAAATTACAAAATTAGAATAAATAAATAAAATTACAAATTTTTTGAAAATTTTAAATTATCTAATATAGCAAAAAAATCGCTAAAGTATATATTACAAATATACAACAATTAAAAGTATCTATTTTTAAAAAAAAACAATAGAGATTCTCTCTAAATATTAATTGTAAAATTACAAAATTAGACTTAAATTAGACAAACAATTTATATTTGAATTTATATATATTTTATTTAAAAAAAACTCAAAATGCTTCGCGAATATCTAATAGAAAACAAAAAAAAAATTATTAAAAAATTTTAATTATAGATAGAATATTCGATTCTTTTTGTATTAAAGAAAAATAGAATTTTTTATCTATATATCGATTATTGAAAGCTAAATAATATTATAGTTAAGAATCAATATTTACTATTCAATATTAGCAAGCTTTAAAATCGACTATTTAAAGCAAAATATTTTATTAAATTGAATTTACAAAAAGTATACAATTAAATTAGAATAAAAATAGAAAAAAAGTAAAAAATAGTTTTTTATATATAGTATAAATTATACAAATATATAATAATATTGTTTGAACTTACAAATATCTCAACAATATATTAGAAAATAATTAATAATATACTACAATAATATTTAAATCGATTTGTTATAGTATATTTGAACAATATTATAATTTATTCAAAAATCTTAAAAGAGCATATTAGTTATATCTTTAAAATATTAAAATATCTAAATATAAAAAACTTATATTTCAAGTTAAAGAAATACAAATTCTATCAAAAAAAAGTTAATTTTCTCGAATTTGTTGTTAAACAATATAGAATATATATAAATTTTAAGAAACTACAAATAGTTAAAAAATAGAAACTATTAACAAATATTAAAAAAATACAATTTTTTCTAGATTTTATAAACTAAAACAAGAAGTTTATTAAAAACTACTTAGTAAATACAATACTATTAACAAATTTTACGAAAAAAAAATATACTATAAATATAGAAATTCGCAGAAAAGAAATTATTTTAGAATTTTAAACTAAAATATTTGAAAAAATTAGTATTAAAGATATACAATTTGCAATTGTTAAATAAAATTAAAATTAACGTATCAAATCTAGCTATCAATATATATTTTAGTTAGAAATATAAAAATATATAGTATTTAATAATATATTTTTCGAGAAAACTTTTGTTAATTAAACAAAACTATAATATTTACAATAAGAAACTATTTGCTATAGTAATTTTCTTAAAATTATAAAAAGTATATATCGAAAAATTATTAGAATTTACAATTTTTATAGATTACAAAAATTTTGTATACTTTACTATTATTAAACAATTTAACAAAAGACAAATACAATAGTTAGAAAAACTTAAATAATACAAGTTTAAAATACAATATATTTTAGACAAAAATAATAGTAGAGCAAATATATTTAGCAAAAAAAATAATTATATAGAAACAAAGAAATTGTTTAACTATAGTATACTTAAAATTAATAAAAACAAATTATTATTAACAAACAAATACAAATTAAATACTATACTACAAATACTTCGAGATAATATAGAAGAGTTTTTAATAGAGAAAAAAAAACTTCAGATATTTATCGATAAAATCGACAAATATATAAAAGAGTACTATAATAAATTATTGCAAAAGTATTTAAGAATAACAAAAACTTTTTAGCTTTTATATTAGTATTGTTAGTTTCTATAAATAAGATAAGTTGTCAAAATATATATTAAACAATATTTTAGTTATTAGTAAAACAAATATAGTATATACGCAAACTATAACAAAATTCAATATTAGAAACTATTTGAATTGCTATAAAATAAAATTACAATAAACTTTATTATTAAGTTGTCTCAGTCGACAAATTTAGCAATTGAAAATAGATATAATTTAATATTAATAATAGTAGATAAACTTATTAAGTACTTATATATTATTGCATACAAAGAGAAATTTATTGTAGAACAACTAAAATATATTATATTAAATCGATTTATATAGTATTATAATATACTCAAAAAACTAATTAGTAATAGAGACAAGCTTTTTATATCTAACTATTAAAAGATATTTTTTTTAATATTAGATACAAAACTTTGAATATCTATTGTCTATTATTCGATTATAAATAGTTAAATAGAGTAGACAAATTAAAATCTTAAACAATATTTAAAATATTATATTAACAATATTTATAGCAATTGAGTATTATTTTTATCTATAGTATAACTAATATTTAATACAAAGATTTCGAATATTATTAAAGTAATTTTATTTTTTGTTAACTATAGCAAGAAATCGAATTTTTTCGAAAAAAAATATATATATCTGTTTGCGCAATTAGCTATCAAAAAAATAGCAATATTAAAAAAAATATACAACAATATTTTAAAAATACAAGAAAAGTCGATTAAATATTAAAATAAAAAATAAAAAATAATACTTTAGCTAAAAGAGAGAAATAAAATATATCTTTTTACAAAAAATCTTAAAACAAAAAAATTAAACAAAAAATTAAATTATATTAAAATCGAACTATTTTTTGTTAAAAAGACTAAAAAATTAATTAACTACAAACTCGATTTATTCAAAAATATTAAAGTATTTTCAATATTTTATATATTATTGTTAAAATCAATTGATTTAAGTATATCTATACAAAAAATATTTTATTATAAATTATAGAAAAAAAATCAATTTAAGATTGAGAGAATTTTAGAACAACAAAATTAGCAATATTTTGTAAAATAAAAAGAGTATTTTATAACAAAAAATATATAGAAATTAACTAGCAATCTCAATAATTACAATATTTTTATTTAGAAATTCTATTAATGCTCGAAAAATTATTTAGTATAGCAAAAAAAAATTAAATAATAAAAAATACTTTAATCAAAGTATTTATAACAAAACAATTCGACAACTTTGTAATATTCGATTTCTCTATATTAGACAACAAATATTGTATCTTTTGTTTTGTTTTTATATTAATTTTTTTTAATATTTTTTTATTGCAAAGCAATTGCGTAATTAAAATTATTAATACAGTTTTATTTTCTATTATTTTAGAGAATAGATTTTTTCTAATACAATTTAAAAAAATCTACAATATATTTATATACAATTTGTTTGCGCAAATATATTTCGAATACTTTAGATAAAATAACAAATTTTTTATAATAATACAAAATTTGCTAATATAGCAACAATATTTATAAACAAAATTAACAAGTATTTTGTAACAATCTATTTCGAAAACAAGACAAATACAATTTTGATAAAAAAATATAATATATAAATATTTGTTTTTCAAAACAAAAAGATTTGAAAAAAAGAAATAATATTACAATTCTAGCTTGTTATAGCTAATATATATTTTACAGAGCAGTCTATAATATATAGTACAATTATTTGTATATTCGACAACTTAACAAACAAGTATTGCTCGATATACTAGTAAACAAGTTTAACAAACTTAACAACAAACAAAACAAACAAAATTCGATATACTTAATAGCAAACAAAACAAATAGAATTCGATATACTCGATAACAAATATAATAAGCAAAAAAATCTTTTTTAGTATATAGATTCTCTAGACACAACTCTTTTATAAATTGTGTTCAACTTATCTATTAAGTTACTCTCTATTATAGATACAAGCTGCAAACTCTTGTTATCAAGTAATTGCTTATATTGTCTAAAGATATCTACAAATCTCTCCAAAAGTATTAATCTATTCTGATACTCTAGTCGTCTAGATAGCAGCGTAACAGAGAGTCGCGTTTAGATACTGCTTTTAAAATAGTTAATAAAACTATTTCGATTTTTGGAATATATTTGTAGTCTAGTTTACTGATTTGTTTTGTATACTGTAGTAAGAGAAATTAACTAGCACTTGTTTTAGCTATCGAGCTAACAAATTGATTTATTTGATTGTTAATAAGAAAAAATTTTAGTAAATAGAAAATCGAAGATTGGAAAGACTAAGTAATTCAGCTTTTTTATTAATGTGTCGAAGCAGAATTTTGTTTTGCTTTGATAATATATTTTCGACTAATTATTAGCTATCTAATTATCGATTCTTAGTTGTATAATTGTTATATAGCTAGTTCTTCGATCTTTTAGAGCTTATTATTGATAAATATTTGTTGAAGATAATTAGCGTTCTTTGGCGAAAACAACGAGTCGCAAATAAGATAAATTTAGCTGTTTTTACAGATTATATTAGCTTTTTTAGTAAGACGTTCGTGTCTAGAATCTTTGACTAGATATTAGCTATTCAATTGTTGATAATTGAAGATTTCAGTTGTTCGAATAATTGAGAAATCGATTGTTTGGCAAATTTCGACAATCTTTCAGCTATTGTTTCGACAACATTATAGTATTAATATTTCGATTCTTGAAGCAATAATAATCTAAATATTCAGATAATTGATTGTTAGCTTCTATATATTAGAAATCAACAAGAACTTAGCTAATTGTAGTAATTGTAAATCTATTGTTAATTTGGTTTACTAGCTATGCTTCAGATATTCTGATTAACAAGCAGATAAGTTTCTTGTTTTGTTCTAGACTTATAATCTGTTAAAATAATAGATAGTAGAACGCTTAGTTACTATATAGAAGCTGAGGCTTTGTTTATCTATATATATTGGTTGGAGCTACCCGGACCGATTACGTGATGTCGGGCCGGGTAGTGCCGGGCCGGGTAGTGTCGGCACTAGATCAGATCGGTTACAGTATTCCGACAGAAATTAATTAGATTATTATTTGCAAGATATACGTCTTTTTTACAAATATATTGCGATTTTTTAATTTTTTTTTCTTTTCGATCTCTTTATTCGACGAAATTGTAATTGTTGTTTAACAATTATCGAAGATTTTGTTTTTAATATTAAACAAATACTTAATACAATATTTAATATTAATTAAATATCTTGTTCGACAATATTTAATATTACTTAAAGTCTTTCGAAGCGTTAATCGAAAATAATATTAATATTTCGTTAAAGCTTGCAATTAAAGAGAGAAATACTATTACAAATTTTAATTAAAACAAGTTTTGCTCTTCAAGTTTTCGCTCTTTTAGTTTTAAATATACTACAAATAGTGTTTAGTATTTTAACATTTATAGTACTTTTATTTATTTCTTATATATAGATAGTTTTGCATAGCTAGTATTCTTGTCAATCAATTATGTACTAGTCTACTAGCTTTATTCTCTAACAATTAAGTTAATTCTAAAATAATAGAAATTAACTCAAGTTTTAAATCGATTTCTAGAGTTAAAATTGTTAGACTAGATTAATTTCTAAAGTTAAAACTAAAAATTAATCTAATAATTAATTTAATCTTAGACAATAAAGTTTACTTCGGCGATTTTTTTTGAGACTTTGAGCTGCTCTGAGCAAGCTAGCAAAGCTGAGCAGAATTGAGCACTTAAGAGCTACTGTGCTCTAATTTCGACGCCCGCGGTCGTCCGAGCGCTTAGAGCTTTGTTGAGAATTACAATTATTGTCTGAGAAACGCTAATAACGGAAGACTAAATAAGCGTCTCTTGACAAAACGTTAAACTTTTGAGAGATAATTAGAATCTCTTTCGTCTTGCCTATCACTATTGAGCTTGTCTATCTGGAGACGTTGTCGTCGTCCCCAACGCACACATGGGATAATTAGATTATCAACTTAAGACTTCTTCTTCGAGTAAACTTTGCCCGAATCGATCGAATTTGCAATTTATAAAATTTTGACGTTAACGTTGACGCAACTATGCCATTACCGAGCGCAATAATAGAATTTTGAATATCAAAACTTTTTGAAGCTAAGCTCGATTAAGATTGTTTTGATTTGTCGAATTTTGAAAAATATAAAATTTCTAAAAATACGAATTTCGTCTATTTAGATTATTTTATTTAGTCACGTAATCTAACCCTAACCCTAGATTTTCTCAGGGAGCTCTGTAAAAATGTTAGAAAATCGAGCAAAAAAATAAAACGCCGATATATCTATAAGTAGCAATAACTATTCTTGAGTAATTGTAATTATCTATAATTAATTATATATATTTATAAACGTAATAATTTAATTGTCGAAATAACTAGCATTAATAAATAAATATCGATTTTATTCGAAACAAATTATTACAAAAGATATTATTTTTTTGTATACTTATAGTTTAAGAAACTATAAATTAATTATATATATATATATATTCTACTATTTTAATTCGATTGAAAATTCGAATTTAGAATTCTCTATATATTAATTAATTATTATTTATTAAATCAAGAAACTTAGTAAGTAGTTAATTTAGAAACAAATATTTTTATATCTTTCAATTATTAAATGCTTTACAATTGAGTTCTTTATTAATAGATATTTTTATAGTTTAATTTTAAAATTACTTTATTAGAGCTTTTTATTTATTAAGAGTAACGTCTTTTAAAATTCGACTAATTTTCGAATTAAAATACATATTATTTCTAAAGTATTTTTCGTATTATATATTGATTTTAACTAGATATAAATATAAATAAAAGTATACAATTGTAATTAAGTATATCTTTATTTATTTCTATAATTAAATAGTGATTATTTATCTTATATATAATTAATTAGTACTTTTACTACTAAGCTATAGTATTAATTAAAATCTTTATAACTTAAATCTTTATAACTAAAATATTTAAAAAACAAGATTATATAATCTTGTTAATTGTCTTTTAAAACTTAGTTCTATTATTAATACTTTATGCGTAAGTTATAGAAAAAATTCTTTGTTAAAACTTATAATAACAATTGGAATTCTAAAAAATAAACAAGTTAATAGCAAGATATTTTTTAAAACTTCTTAAAACTTATTTTTAACAATTATCTTTAATAAAATAATTATATAAGTCGAAGTAATAATTAAGTTCAAATTATATTTTATCTAAAATAATATCTAGAGAATTTGCATTATAAATAGCAAAAAAATAAATAAAATATTTATTAATTTTTAATTAAGTTGTTAATATTAATTCTAAACATATTCAAAAAATAGTAAATTCTTTTTTTAAACAATTTAGTTACAAAATTTGAAAGATTTTTAATTGTAATTTTGATTATATATATTATAGTTTTGGAAACTTTTTTTCTTCTAATAAGAATTGTATAATTATAACAATTTAATTTTGATTTTCGAATTCGAATAGACTGATTGCGCGGAACCGAATTTATTATATAATTGTGTTAAGATTCGAATTTCGATTTCAACTATTGGAATTGACTCGAGAAAAACTACTATATATAGTAACGTTTATTAATAGCTTGATTTTCGATTTCAACTTTTGGAATCGAGTTAACTCGAACAATTAATCTAAATTCGAAGATTATATTTTATAAATATTTTTGTTTTTATTGTTTAAGTATTAAATATATCAAAACAAATTAAAAAAAAATTGTTAAAAAAAATTCTTAAAAATTGTTAAAAGTAGTAAAGATAATAATAGTATAAAAAGATTTATAAATATAAACAAGTATTGTTTATTATTTCTTTTTAATTGTATTTAGATTTATAATAGATATTTATTTTGCTTTTATTATAATAATAGAGAAAATTATTATATTTAGATTTGACGCTTAATATAAAATTGAGCAATACATTAAGATAAAACTTTCTAGATTTAAAAAGTTCGAAAATTAGATTAAAGTAATAAGAAATAAAGTATTAATAATTAAAGAAATAAAAATTAAGTATTTTGTTTTTGATTAAAAGTATTTTGCTAAATATTTATATTAAAGTATAATATTAGCAATCAATACTCTAATAAATATAACAATATTAAGCTCTTATAGAAACAACTTAATCTTATATAGAGTTTTTCTTTTGCGAATTTTTTTCGAGAATCTTTACGAATTAATATCTCTCTAAATTATAGTTTTATATATATTATATAATTTTGTCTTGTATATATTGTTGTAATAACGTTTTGCTATATAAAGAATAAAAATATTTTTAGAGATAATTATTTTAATAAATTTGAACATATTATTCAATATCTAGTTTCGCTACAAAGATCAAATATAAGTTAGAAATTTTTTTCGCAAATTTGAAAATTATGCTTTTTATTTTTTTTTAATAAAAGAAGAACGTTTGTTGTAAAGAATAAATAAAAATATTTCTTACTATAAAGTAATAAATTAAAACAAAAAACAAAAATTAAATTATAAAAAGCTTATATTACAAGAAAAAAAAGAAAAAAAGCATTTATTAATGCAATGCAAATTAATATTAATTATTTAATTTTTTTCATTTTTGCAAGAAATGTATTGCAAACTATAATAAATATTAATATTTTTTTTTAGTTAACAAAAAACATATATATATACAATTTATATTTTTAGTTTATAAAAAAAGATTAATATAAACTGCATGTATATATTAATTGCAAAATATTTATTATTGTAGATTTAATAGTTATTTAAAATAATATAATAAAATAAAGAAAAATTAAAGCAATTTTAGATTTTAAAGCACTTATTATAACAATTTTTTTATAAAAGAATGTTTTTTGTTAATGTAAATATATTAAGAAAATAATTATAAATAACAAATTTAAAATAAAGTCGAGATTACAATTAAACTTAAAAAAAAATATAATCTTAAAAAGTAACAATATTAAATTATTGTTTGTTAAAAAATAAATTAATAAAAACAAAATGTAGATTTAGTATTAATATTAATATTTTATTTAAATTAATAAAAAGAGTTTTTATAAACTAATTACAATATTTATATACAATCTTATAAACAAATAGAACAATAATTTAAAAATTTATTTAAAGAACATTGTTTTAACTTAAGTTTAAATACGAAATTATATTATTAAATAAATAAAGTATTTAATTTAATATATTATAAATTAAGAGAAAATCTATTTAGTAATCAATCTATTAATATTGCGAACAAAACAAAAAGAAATAAATAAAAATATCTAGAAAGCAACTTTGCGTTTTCGTTATTTTAAAAAAAGAAACAAAAATCTTTTTAATAATAATTATTAATTGCAAACGTATTTATTTTAACTTAAACACTTGATTTTGTTACATAACATAAAGTTTGATAAAAAATATATTTTTTTTCTAATAGTTAAACTCTTTTAAAAAAAACAAAAAATAAAATTAAGAGCTTTTATATTTTGAAAAAAATTAATAACACAAAACTTAGAAATATTTATTTAGAGAATTAACTTAAAAAATACGTAAAAATAAATTAATATTTTTAGATTTTTGCGAAGTTAAAAGATAAAATAAAAAATAAAAGATAATTTTATAAAAAAAATAAAGAATTAATTTGATTAAAGTAATAGAAAATTGTTTGCAATTATTATATTATTATTATTTTATTATAATCTTTTAAATTATATAGAAATATAATAATTTGTTAGAAAAACAAAGTTGCAATCTTTATATTGGTTTTATTTGTAAATATTTTAATATAAAACTTATTAATTTATAAGTATAAAAAAGAATTTACACGCAATTGCGCAAAATAGTATTACGCTAGTATAGTAGTACTTTCTAGAAAGATATTAGAGAGAATTATATTATTAAAGAGATTTGTAAATATCTTTAGACAATATAAGCAATTACTTAATAACAAGAATTTGCATTTTTAAATAATTATAATAATAAATTGAGACGTATAATAAATTAAACACAATTTATAAAAGAGTTATATTTAAGAATTATATATATAATAAATTTATTAAATTATTAAATTAATATTCTTGATCTTATTAATTTACTAATTTACTAGATTTATAATCTTAGTAAATTAATATCTTTAATCTTATTAATTTACAAATTTAGTTATATAATATTTTCTTAATAGATTGTATCTTATATACTATAAAGAGTAAATTAATTGTTAGATCGAGTTTCGATTTCAACTTTTAAAATTAACTCGATTTGTTAATTTTAATATTAGAAATTAATTCGAAATTCGATTTAATTTCTATTATTTTAAAAGTAAATTAACTCGACTTAATTCGATTTTCGATTTTAATATTAGAAATCGAATCGAATTATCAAGAATATCAAAAATACTAAAAATAGTATAAAATAAGTTTAAATTTAGATTTTTAATTATTTTTTAGATAATGCACAATAGTAATATATAATATAAAAACAATCTACTATATTTATTGATTAAATTAAATAGATTAATTATTTCTATAAAATTATTAATTAATTATCACTAAAAATAAAATAAATTACTAAAAATAGTAGTCTTGACAATTCGAGTCGATTTTTGAATCGATTTTCGATTCCAATTTGGCAATTCGATCTAAATTGTCGATTTTAATATTAGAAATTAAAAAAACTTTTGAATTTAAACTTTTGAAAGCAACTTAATTTAATTTGAGTCGAGTACTTGATTCGAACTCGATAATCCGACCCGACACAATTAATCTAATAAAGAGTCTTGTATCGTAATTAATAGAACTAGACTAACTGTTAGGTCGGGTTTCGGTTCCAACTATTGGAATTGATTCAACTTGACAATTTCGATATTAGAAATCGATACAAAATTCGATCGAGTTAATATTAATTTGAAATCGATTTAACTTAATTCGAGTCGATTTTCGATTCCAATATTAGAAATCGAAACAAATTGTTAAGAAATCGAAAATAACGTTATTATACCAAGAATTAGTAAAAATAATTTATTATAATAATATTATAATAGATAACTATTTCTAATATAATTACTTATTAAGTGCAATAAATTAACTATTTCTATTAAATTATTACTAAAAATAATAGAAGTTACTATAAATAATAATTTAAGTCGATTTTTCAAATTGAATTTTAATTTTATTTCTAAATCTTAATTCGATTTAAGTTAATTTTTAATTCTAACTTTAGAAATTGAATTAACTTTTTAATTTTAACTTTAGAAATCGATTTAATTTAATTCAATTCAATTAATCGACTTGAACTTAATTAATTAATCCGACGCAATTAGTCTAAATAGAACTAAGTACGCAACTTGTAATAGATAATTTACAAAATATTATAGTTTTAAATATTTTAAAAAAACAAATAAAAGATAAAAATATTAAAAACTTAACATATTAATAATTCTAATTAATTAGAAGCAAACAAGTAATACTAATATTTTAGTTGTTTACTTTAATTAATTAAAAATAATAATTAAAAAGCAAAAAAAAAGCTTTAATAAAAAGCTTTAATTTAATATTTTACAATTTCGAGAATTTCTTTAAATTATAAAGAACAAATTTTAATTATTATTTATAAAGTATTTCTTAACAATAAATATAATATTATTATATACAAGTTATATTAGCTTTATATTTGTTTGCAGTTTAATATATAAATAAATATTAATATAATTTTTTTGTTTAATTAATAATATAAATATTGCAAACAATAATTAAGTCTATAACTAACAATTCTTTATATTTAAAGCTTTATATTTATTAAATAGTAGTTAGAATAAGTTGTTGCTTTATTTATTAAGATATAACAACTTAATAATTTAATTTTTTCTTAATAGAGTTTTTATTATTATTAGTTTTGGATAAATATTCTTTTATTAAGTTTGTGTTATAATTAATTCAAAACAACAATTACGAAATATTAAATATAAATAATTGTTTACAAAAGAATTTTTTTTAATCTTTATTAAACAATTAAGATTAAAGATAAGAATTATTATTTATATTAACAAAAAAAAATCGGAGAAAGCAACAACTTATATTTGTTAAATAAGATATATATTAATCTTTAATAATATTTATAGATTCTTTCTATAATTAAAAATTAATTTTCTTGATTAAATTATTTTAAACGCAAGATTAGCAAACTTAGTTACAACAAATATTATTTTTCGCCTTTATAAATATTGCAATATTAAATATCTTAAACTTAAACTTAAATTAAATTGCGTAAAACAATTATTTAATTTATAAAAAATAATTTAATTATTAAGAATTGCTTCTATATTTAAGTAGTTGATATCTTACTTTATATTACGAGTTATATACTTAGTTCTACTAAATTGCGACGTAAAGCTCTTTATAGTACGCAAGGCACAACTTGTTAAGATTATATTATATAACTAGATTAATAAATTAATAAGATTAAAGATATTAATTTACTAAGACAATTAATCTAGTAAGTTATTAAATTATTAAGATTAAAAAAAAAAAATTGGAAATTTAATTAATTTATTATATATATATAATTCTTGAACGCGACTCTCTTATAAATTGTATTTAACTTATCTTAAGTTTTAACTTATTATTATAACTACTTAGTTGCAAACTCTTGTTACTAAATAATTGCTTATATTGTTTGAAGTTATCTACAAATTTCTTTAATAGCATAACTCTCTTTAATATTTCCTAAAAAGTACTAGTGTAACACTTTAGATATTTTAAGAATATCTATATTAGATTAATGCGTCTTTATTTCGAATATTAATTATTTATTATAAAAGATAACAATTAATATATAAGTTATTAATAAATTTATTAATTATTATTATATTTGTTTTTAATTGTTAAATTTGTTAATTTAAGCAACTTAATAATAAAGTTTATCGTAACTTTATCTTATAACAACTTAGATAACTTTTAATATTAAATTTTGTTATAATTTTTTATATATATTATATTTGTTTTGCTAATAGTTAAAATATTGTTTAAAATACATTTTGATAACTTATCTTATTTGCGAAAAGTAATAATACTAACGTAAAACTTAAAGAATTTTAGTTATTTTCAAATACTTTTGTAATAATTTATTATAATATTCTTTTATATATTTGTTAATTTTTTTAATAAATATTTGAAGTTTTTCTTTTTTTGTTAGGAATTTCTTTTTATTGTTTCGAAGTATTTGTAATATAACATTTAATATATATTTATTTATTAATAATAATTTGTTTTTATTAACTTCAAATATATTATAATTAAATTATTTTTTTGTTTTTATATAATTTTTTTTATTAAGTGTGTTTACTTTGTTATTATTTTTGTCTAAAATATATTATATTTTAAACTTATATTATTTAAATCTTTTCAATTATTATATTTGTTTTCTATTAAGTTGCTTAATAAAGATAAAGTATACAAAAATTTTATAGTTTATAAAAATTATAAATTTTAATAAATTTTTCGTATAAATTTTTTATAACTTTAAAGAAACTACTATAGCAAATAGCTTTTTATTATAAATATTATATTTTTTTCAATTAATAGAAGTTTTTTTAAAATATATATTATTAAGTATTATATATCTTTGTACTTTTAATTATAGTATATATTAATAACTAAATTTAATATATTAATATTAATTTTGTTTAATAATTGTAAATTATATATTTATAATATAAGTTTTTTCAAATATTTTAATTTAAGATTTTTAAATAGTTTCTTTTCTATAAGTTTTTATATTAGTAACGTATTTTTCTTTATAAAATTTGTTAATAATATTGCGTTTATTAAGTAGTTTTTAATTAATTTCTTGTTATAATTTATAAAATTTTAAAAAGAATTATATATTTTTATTATTTATTAATTATTTTAATTCTCTAATTGTTTATAGTTTCTTAAAATTTATATATATTTTATATTATTTAATAACAAATCTAAAAAACTTAATTCTCTTTTATTAAAATTCGTATTTCTTTAGTTTAAAATATAGATTTTTTACGTTTAAATATTTTAAAATTTTAAAGATATAATTAATACATCGGCAATTCCGGAAGCTTAAATCCTAGTACTATTAATAGCTAATAATTAAATTAGCTAATATATTGATATATTTGCTCTACAATGCAAAGCGCAAAACTAGACTACAATTAGTAGAATTTGTAGACGCTTAATTGACACGCGATTGATCAAGATCTAATCTCGCATGTTGTTAAGTTCTATAGCACGAGCGCACTTTATAAGCGCAATTTACGAGCGCAATTTATAATTATCGTGCGCACAACAAAGATATTCTCGTAAACGCACAATTCGCGTGTAGAAATCTCTCGAATAGTTCGATTCAACTATACAAATTACTATAATATAGACGAGTAACAAATAAAGATATAAGCAAAGTATTGCAAAAGTTTGTGCGCATCTCGAATATTAAAGTTGAACTTCTATTAAGTAAGCGTTAAGACTTTTGTTGCTAAACGAATTCTAGACTAGCTAATAGCCAAATTAGCAGTTTTCGCAACAAACACTTTCTAAGCAGAGGTTCCCGAATTGCCAATATATATCGACAAATCGGGGTAATCCTTTCTGGGAGCTCTTAGCGATTAGAGACTTTTGAGATTGTTGTGTGCATATTTTGACTCTCGAACTCTATTAGCAAGATACAATTGACTTAAGATTGCTTGTAGTTAATCAAAAAAATTAAAAAGTAGTAAAAGATTCTCTAGATATTACTTGTGCGTTTTTAAAATTTACAAACACAATTTATTGCAAACGCAATTTACAAACGCAATCTATCGCACAATACAATTACGCTATAGAGATATTCTTGTTATTGCATTATTCTCGCGTAAAAATCTTACAAATTGTTCGATTCTATTATACAAATTACTATAGTATAAATAAGTAACAAGTAGAGAATTAATTAAAGTGTTGCAAGAGTTTGTGTGTATCTCGAATATCAATTATTATATTTTTTGTTAAGTTTTATTTAATTTTTTAAAAACAAGTATTCGCAAGTCTCTCGAACAAGTCTTAGATCAATCTTGAACTATCTAAGTTAAATCTGCATTTTAAATTTGGCGAGTCGTCTTTCCAATTTGTCAATATATATTCTTTTTAAAATTTTAAATATATTATAACAAATTAATTCAAATATTGTTGTAATATATAATTAACTATTTTTTAATACTTTGTTAAAATATTTATAAACTTAAACAATATTATTATATATTTATATAATTTATATTATATATAAAAAACTTTTCTTTATTTTTATTTTATCTTTGTTTTAATTTAATTGTATATTTTTTGTAAATTTAATTTAATAAAGTACTTTGCTTTAATTAATTAATTTTAAAGCTTACTAATATTAAATAATAAATATTAATTTTTTATTATAATATTATTTAGCTTTTAATAATTAATAATTAGACAAAAAGTTTAAATTTTTTTTTAATATAAAGATATTTAAGTATCTTGTTTGTAAGTAAGATTTTTTAATAAAAAAAATTTTCGTTTTTTGTTAGATATTCGCGAAATGTTTCGAATATTTTTTTAAATAATAATATATAAATTTAAATATAAATTATTTGTTTAATTTAATTTTAATTTTATAATTTTACAATTAATATTTAAAAAAAATCTTTGTTGTTTTTGTTTTTTAAAATAGATACTCTTAATTATTATATATTTATAATATATATTTTAACAATTTCTTTATTATATTAAATAATTTCTAATTTCTAAAAAGTTTATACTTTTTTTATTTTTTTTATTTTATAATTTAGTTAATTTCTGTCAATACTTATTAAATTAAAGTTGTTTAAATTATTTTTTTGCAAAAATAAAAATTTGTTACTTGTAATCAAATTTTAACTTAATCTTTTATCTATTATTAAATACTATAAATATATAGATTAGATATAAATTGCGTAATTATATTGGCAATTCCGAAACTCTTATTAATAGTATATTGGCAATTTCGGAATTCTTGTTAATAGTACTATTAGTAACTAATAGTCAAATTTGCTAATATGCTAATATGCTTGCTTTATATAATTAAGCGCAGGATTAAACTACAATTAGCAGAATTTGTAAACGCGTAATTAACACGCGCTTTGTTAAGACGTGCAACTAATCTTGTATTGCATATTGTTAAGTCTCGCGAATACAATTTATAGACGCAATTTACGGGCGCAATCTACGGGCGCAATCTATAGACGCAATCTACGAGCGCAATTTACAACTATTATAGGAACATCTTTGTCGACGTATAACTCGCGCGTAGAAATCTTACAAATTGTTCGATTTTGCTATACAAATTACTATAATGTAAACAAGTAATAAATAAAGACGTAAGCAAAGTATTGCAAGAGTTTGTATATATCTCGAACATTAAAATTAGATTCTTGCTAAGCAAGTGTTAAGACTTTTCTTGCTAAATAGATTCTAGACTAGCTAATAGT
>JAABUW010001969.1_pt1 | contig 32191 bp, 32 predicted proteins | sample 5560081 | NCBI WGS metagenome assembly JAABUW01 (sample SAMN10711882, study PRJNA513363) | rock metagenome | isolation source: Antarctica rocks | place: Antarctica: Victoria Land, Knobhead sud | reverse complement strand
TAATCATAATGTAGCCTAAATGTACCTTAAGGAGCTATAGGCTCTAGGGCGGTTAGTAAGATACTAATAGGAAGGCGTATGTATTAATTAACTACTAAGTATCTTGATATTGATATCTAGAAAGAAAAGCAGACATTGATACGCTTGATGGGGCTTGAAAGATCCTTGGACGTTGCTTGAAAGAAGACGTCTTATCAAAGTTGACAACAACGGGTGATATTTGCGGACTTTCAGAGATGGGAGTTGGTGGTAGCGACCGATTGAGGTCAAGAGACTTCCGCATATAAGAAGCATAGATCTCCGCTTCAAGGCTTGAAGTGACCACGGATGCACCGTCGGCATCGAAAACCCTGTGCTGAGCCAACACAGAAATTACTCGAGGAGTGCTATTGGATGACGTAACACTAGTCCAGCTTTTCCTTGAGATCCTCGTTGACTTGAAAATGTTGGAAGTGTTGGCGGTGCGTAACTGAATCATGACTTGCGAGCTCCGGTGGCTCCTCAGCTCGTGCGCAACAGGTGGAAGGGCCTGTGACGTCTCTGATACCTCATTTCCTGGCGCTGTCGGAGAATGATCATCGAACAACTCCACTCTGCCACTGTCTGGGAGCTCTCTGACCGGTCCGACCATACTGTTGTGATCTATTTCTCTGGGCCTCGAGCTTATGATCAAGGCCCTTGGCTCTCGTGGAAGCGTAGGAGACTTCACCTTATCGTTCACGACTTGGCCTTTAGCTCTTCTTTTCCTTCGAGTGGCGAAAATGATGCCGAGGAAGATTAGCAGGAGAAACGAGACTACGCCGATGCTCGCGCCTATAACGACACTGCGTGGTACGTGACTGCGCGTCGCTTTGGTTGAGGAAATGGCAACCAAGTCCTTTGCTTTATCGTTTCCGAACAGGCATTGTGAAACAGAAAAGTTCGAGCGCTCGTAGTCAGTGATGATGTAACTGATAGGACTCGGTTAGCAACGTACTTGCAGTCTAGCTTAGATCGAACAACACCCACGCTTCTTGTAGAAAGCTTCGACCTAGAGTATACTGGGACTCATCGACAGCCTGTTGTAGGGGGAAATATCTGATAGTACCTGGTTCGAATGGATACTTTACCTCAAGGTCAAAGCTTGCATAAGGTAGAATAATCTGCACAGTGGAGCCTCCAGCTTTATGGTCTGCAATAGTGAAAATGAAGCTGAGATTTGAATTCAACAAAGCTTGGTGCAGGGTATCATTAACCCAGTACATCTCGGCTGTTTTATTCCAGGACAATCCAAGAGCATTTTCAAACCTCCGACATGCTTCGAGAGGCAGATATATGTAGGGTAGCGTTGAGTCGATGAATGTTAGTATTGGTGATGGTAGTAGTGACTCTGTTTGAGTGATCGACTCATTCATAGTCGTCGAGGTGATTGACTGTAGACCAACGACGAGATCGCGTGAAATGTCTGTGGCCATGGCAAATGACACATCATTCTGGATAAATCGCGAAGAATCGAAGCCTCCAAAGGTTAAGCTTCCAAATACGCCCTTTGATCCTGTAGAGAGTCAGCTGTATCAGGTCTGCTGGTAATCCGGAGAACTCGTTTAGAAGAATTTCGCAACTCACGATAGGGAGCTCCTGCAGTGTATCCCCACGACAGACTTGGTATTAGGCTCTCGTTCTTCATTACCGATAGGAAACTCGGATGAGGCTCGGTGAAGTCGGAGATATTGGTCCCCTGATGACCAAGGCCGAAGATACCAACATAAAAGTCATCAGTGGCTACAGCCGACACAACTTGGGAATTTATCGTCGGTCCGCCGATGGAATCACTAAAGCCTAAAGCAACAGTGTCGAATCCATATGGGGCGGTCTCATTGTATCCGAGATTGACTTCGAGTCCCAAGGAGTAGTTGCCTATAGAGGTCCAGGAGTTCGACTGTGCTGGGTCGTACAGACCACCCCGGGACGAACTACAAGTCAAGGAGGGAGAAGTACCATTTCTACCAGGGGGGCATCCTTTGGGGCTGACAACCCATGTCTCCTGGCCGGCTGTTGAAGGCAGAATACGGACAGTCTGTGCAGGGGTGCCGACTCGTAAGGCGAACGAGGACCATGAGCCATCATCGCCGTCCCTTAGGCAGTGTTAGCATTAGACGATACAGAGATTGCGGTAGATGGAGATAAAGAAAGGAGGAAGGAAAGGGATAGGCATACCACGACTGAGACGGGAGCCAAGAGATTGGCGCCGGCGCCATTCTCAAGAGGGCTAGTTGAAGTGGACAAGGCTGAGGCTGAGGCTGAGGACTTTTCTCTCCCGGTATCTATAGATTCTTGTCCTCCTTCTTTCAGACTCCAACATACTGGCTGTCTTTGACATTTGTATAATGGTTAACACCTTGCACAAGGCCAGCAGTGCTATACCATACGCCTACGCCGTCTTCCATACTATCACTCAATCGTATCTGTCCTACAAACCTGCAGCAAGCACCGCCCACTTTCATTCTACCCTGCAGTTGTTCCGTTTCATATCCGCATGCGTCCGTGTTTTGCCTGTTCCATGTCCATTGCCTATCTCCTGTACGGTTAAGGCAGAACTCCCCTAAGTCCCCCTCCACTTTCCGAGATTACACCACATGATGCCATTTCCAATTCTGGCACAGATTTGGCCCCGAGGCTGTACTAACATTGCGCAACTGCCGGACTAGTACGCTGGAATGCCATTCCTGCACATCTCTTGAAACCGATGTTCCTTTGCAGACCCACTCGCACCTACCAGCCGTTCCTGTATCTCTCATTGACCATCTGATGACCGAGAGGGTGGACGACGCGTTGTCAGCCTGATACGCTATGTGTTTCATGGGCCTCGACACCACAACCATGTTTTGCTTTCGGTCCAAAACCACAATTTACGTTGCATCTTGCCTGGTCAATACCATGGTCAGGATCGTCCTGACTCATTTAACATGCGGTACAAGTTCGGTGTTGAAGTACGCACAGTCAAGCATGATCCAAGTTAGCACATACAGTGGCCTTGTTCTCTTACGAGCGCCATCAATCTTGTGCAACATTAAAAGGGATGGCAATCAGAAGAACTTCTGACACAATCCTTCGGCTAAATCGAGCAGTATCCACTTCTTCTTCAAATGTTTCGTAGTATATCCCTCTTCTCGGACGGTCTAATGTTATTTCCTACGCCCCAACGAGAGGTATATAGCCTTTCCCAGTTGTCGAGTATCAAATCTCCGTTGAATCTGCATTTGTGAATCCTACACTGCTGCTACCCGGCATAAATAAACTCAGCCATGTCGACGAAACCGGCTCTCATGGCCTTCCTCTTCGCAATCTTTGCTCTACCATGTGCCCTTGCTAGCGGCGCCATACTCGAGAAGAGACCTTACGTTATTCTGGGAAACCCTGATGGTGCTTCCGAGCCTACCCTTCGTGGAGGTGGTGCTCCGTCAGAAGTGCCTCATGAAGCTACGCTGGCCGCCCCAGCGACGCCTGCGACCCCAGCCCCTGCCGCTATAGCTGCGACGGCAGCTGCCCCAGCCTCACTTGCGACACCACTAACGTCTGCCACGCCTTCACTTCTCACGCCTGCGCCTACCTCGGGCCCTGTGGGACCGCCGGGCTGTGGGTACGAACCATGCAATTTGTTCTATCAAGTAGGTCATCTCATTAACCCTGGAATTTACGGGACGAGATTGACGGACGATAGTACGTGAACGTGTATTATTGGCCTGAGGAAGGTCGCTTTCGAAACAATACCGCTTGTCTTTCAGCACATGCACCAGTGGCAGCTGCCCACTCAGCCATACCAAACATGTAGGATTTCACTGCTTCAGAGCTATACGTGACATCATACTGACCACTCCTTAGTCAATCACCAAGCGTCTACGTCATCTTTCCCTCGATCGCTGCCTCCAACGGATGCTCCCAAATCGGCAAGACGTTCGCCGATATGACCACTTCGTTCGCTCCTGGTGCCTTATCAACAATCGGAAGTGATCATTCCACGCACAGCTTCAATTTCGGAGATCTCCCATGCCCGCCAGCCAATGTAGGCTGGGATCCTGCTTCAGGCCCCTACGCGCCGCTACTTGCTCCTCCCGACTTTCTGTTCCAGTTAGACCCTGCGTTCAGCACCTGCATCCCTGGTGCTACTCAGGGGATTGACCCCTACACCACTTTGACAACTGCGGACGCAGGCTCGGGCCCTGGGAGTCCAGGCTGTGGAAAGCATTGTCATCAACACAGGAGAGCATTGCAGCATGCGCATCCGGTGCCGTGGGCTTCGAAGAAGACGATTGGACCCTTGTAGTAGGCCATTGTCGACAGCTACCAACTTCGAATATGGTGAACAGCTTGGCCGTGGAATTCAAGGACCTAAAACGCAGCACGGGTGAAGACTATTATGGAGCACAGTTGCGAGGTATGGATCTTTTCTAATGAACATTGTTATGGTTTGGCTTGACATAAGTTTCGCCATCTATTAGGCCAAGACTGGCTACGAGACTAATGAGACGTCTATTGAGAGGTATATAGACTATTGATCACCCGTTGAGGCCTTGCCGCCCAATCTTGGTAGGGGAGCTTCTACGATTCGTGGCCCACTACAAGTAGCGTCGGGCCAATGCCTTTGCAAGATACCCTATGATAATTTCTCTCGTGATACCAAGGACCGCCACATGAAAGTATTCGCATGATACCTATCATCCTAGACTGTTTAGCTTTCCTCCGCGCCCAGATACCACCAGATCCAAGCAAATCTCAACCCTCAAACGACCCAGTCCACGGTCAAACCCTCCGTGCCAAACGGCGGGTTCCACTGCCCGTCAGAACTAGCTTTTTTCAAAAACTTCTTAATTCTACCCAACTCCTTCCGCAACCAACTCTTCTCATGGCGTCCAGGCCGCGGCACATCATCATGAATCACCAATTCATCAGCGGTATTGCCACCCTTGCGTTGCTTGAACAAGTAGAACGCCGACTGCTCTGTATGCTGTTCGTGCCCTAGGTTTTCATGGTACCAAACCGAGTATCTCCCCCTCCAAGCTGAATTCGGTTTCTTTTCCAACTCCCAAGTGAACATCAACGCCGAGGCGTTCCCGAGAAAGGTTGGAACGGGGTGCAGTTGATTGTCGAAGCCGAAGGTGTGGTCCAGAGACCATTCGTTGACGTCGACTTTGAATTGGGAAACTTTGAATTGTGGGTCCATGGGCACTCTGAGTCCGTTGAAGGATGTCTTCTCTTCTGATGTGTAGAGCTTTTCAGATTCGTACAAGGGACAAGGTTGAGGCTTTGTATGGATATTCACCCTCATGGTAGATTGCATCTTCGGTGATCGACCCACAAGATGCTGGGACAGTGCAGTGGCGGTTGAAAGAGAAACTATTCGGGTGGTATTCGAGCCTCGTGCTTTGATTGTTCGATCATATCATGCGCATAATTTCTCTTGCTGACTTTTGAGCAGGGCAGTATATTGAGGAATTGAGTAGCAAAGTGCTGAACGGAAGTTGGTATCAATTGCTGCTTGAGTCCTGGGATACCTAGGAGATGATCTTAACATGATGTTCCTCATGGGAAAGTCCCAACATTTGTATTTGCTGCGCGGAACAAAGAAATCCTGGTGTAACCTGAGCTATTCCCAAATTTAGCATCCTATATTTGGACTAGTATGCGGCCACGCTTGGGAAAAGGGTCACGTTGGTCGGGACCGCCAGAAGACGATGGGATCCGAAAACTCTGGGTCCAGAACTGTGCTGCAGTATTCACGAATCCGGTTTTGTTTTCAATCGATTTGCTACTGTCATAGTACAGTTTCCATTCTTACGGCCTTTGCTATTTCAGGAGCGGAAAGTCCAGCAAATTCACTTTGCCTACGAATCATTCGAAAGAAGCATTCGAAGATCTCACATTATGCAATCCATTGACTGCCTAAAGAAGTCTTGTCGTGGATTTCTCCGTGCCAAGGCCTATTGATTGTTTCCGCCGCGGTTAACGTCCTATCGCGAGCATTCGTTTCTATAAGGGATGAGTCTCAGGTCCTCTAGGGCTCAATGGACCATGGTTCCAATTATCGTAAGGCGGTAAAGTGGATGCAGAAGCGCTCTGATAACACCATTTCACGTTGGAACGGTCGCGCGGTAAAGGAGTACTCGGCGCCCAAGTGGTTGCCTGCTCATCACGTCTACGGGGGCGTAATCCTGACGTTTTCACTGATTGGTGCTGTCAGTGTTGCGACTCCAACCCTCCGACTGATTGCTGATAGATACGGACTTGAGGACAGCATCATCAGAAAAACCACCCACACACCCATTTCTTGACAGTCGCTAGGCAGCTCGGCTCGGCCAGATCATCCTGAATTCATAAATTGTGGCAACCACGGTATCCGGTGTCTGATTCTGCGCATCATCTGTAAAGACTTTAACGACTACTGGCCAGAGAGCGAGTATATACGCCAGAGAGCAGCGGGAAGGTCTACACCTTTTATCGTTGACCGCGCTGTTCGAGAGTCCGCGGGATGTTCTTTTGTAGTCGAAAAACCGATTCGTATGCGTGCATCGATACCGCAAGGCCTTTGTGCCTTAGATCAATTGATGACTTTGTGAATACATTGCCTCATGTCGAAGAAAGCAGGGCTCCACCGCCGAATTTGGCAGATTCAGAGTCTGGACTTAGTCTGAGACCATAATGCAAAGTATTGGTGAAGACATCTTCGAACCAGCGCATGGCTGTAGGATCTATCTTTCTACCCAAATCATGCCAGGCTAACGCGCTGGTGTTCGAGCTATGGGGAGATTAGGATAATCGGCGAAGCAAAGGAAGACGAGCGTGATTGTAGTAAGCAAGAGAGCGGAAATCGCTGCGTTCCATGCGCCACATTCTTGTTGGTGCCGAAAATTCAAGTGTCAAGGATTGAATGCACCATAAGAATCGCCACCGACCTGGTATGTCGGTACTAGTGAGGGAAGCTGTAATCACTTTGATACCATGGAGAATCATAGCTGGCAACGAATGGTATTGTCGAAGTTGTACCGGCACCACTACATTACACGCTCGAGACCGTTGGAGTAGTGTGTTGGCCTCGAATCAGCACCGACGAGGATACAATATGATCTTATCATGAGAGTACAATTTGAATGCCATCTCATCAATAATAGAGCGCAGTGTGGTTTGTAACTGTGGCCCATCATGCTTGCTTGGAAACATCCCTATTTGGACAAAGATTTACTCCAAGACCTGGCCAAAAATATTCATCGCTGCTTAGGAGAATTCTCTGGCAAATGATTCATAGCTCCAAACCCAATCGGCACCCCGTCAACACTCAAATTGATCTTGATATCTCCAAAGCGGCGCTGCTCCAGCATGTACGCAGGAATGCGAGACAGCGCTCTGATCATCCACCGGAATTCCAGATAGGGTGGAGACGCGCGTAAAGGGAGAACGGGCAAAATGCAGATAGCCCCAGCAAAGCCTTCAAGGCCTTCGACCAGACCATTCGAGCGATATGTGCTAGGATGAACAGCCATCTCACAAAGCGCACCCATTATGGGTACAAAAACATCGTAGATACCGAGGGTAGTCTCACCCTCAGGCTCAAAGGTGGTTGCCAGACGTTCATCATCCGCGTCGTTTTCTTGTACTAGGGTAACGACGTTGGTGACGTTAAATGCCCTGGACCCCGTCTCACCAGCTATGCAATCTCGAGGTCAGCATTGCGACCCATTGTCCATCACCTGCTAGCCAGGTGAGAACGCGCTTCCAGGGGTACATACTCATACTACCCAGGGGCAGCAACATTGCTGCTCTTTTGGCTACAGCGACAGTTCCGTTGATTTGACTCCCACCTGTCAAACCCAGCCCGGGAGCGTTATTGACGATATGAACCCAGCCCACAAGTTCATCACTCCATCTCAGCTCGAACGCAGCAAGCTCAAACTTCTTTGATCTGATCATTCGATACATCCCGACCGTGATAGCCCAGTTGACGAAGCGAGCTTGGATATTGCGTTTACGCTTTGGGGTACTGACAAGAATGCTGACTTCTGGGTAGCCGATCAAGGTGTATTCCGTTCCGTCGATGATCTTGGCGTCCCAGTCTCCGAGTGCAAGGGTCTTCAATGCTGCCACCGTGACCATGAGACATGATGTTATACGAAGCTTTGGTCCGCCGATTGTGGACGCTATATGGAATTCGGCGGGTGGCATAGGAAGGCCTAGTGAGGTTGCTGTCTGATTTGTTTCTAGGCTACCGACAAGCCAATTTTCCAGGATAGAGTCATTTGCAGCCGTGGCGAGGCCAAGGAGAGATATAAAGAAACAAAGGTGTGAAAGGCGCATTAGCATATTGGGAAGACTATGCAATGATGATCAGTTGAGGTGTGGAATAGCAGTCTCAGTCGCCAGTGAGCGAGCTGTTCGCGGAATGTCTTTGCAGCGAAGGTGTCGGCAGTTGTGTAAACTGAGAGGCGACATATGAAACATCCGCGTGCGCATACATTCTGTATGGACCACGTTGTAGTCGATCTTCCCCTCCAAGCGGCTGGTCCTTGTTATTCCGGGGCAGGCGTTCGGGATTATGGAATCTTGCCAATTCTATTTGTATCTCAATGCATGGTTCTGTAAGTCAATCGGACAGATCTGGCTGGCGATCGCAATGCTCGCTTTCACTGCGCACTGACTACCGCTTCCCTCGTGAGCCTTGGCTCGCTGTCCGTCCCCACTGGTCCGGAATATTCAACACACAGTAGGAGAGTAAGTAGATTAATCCAGGGTAATCAGGTTCTCATGAGCCAACGACGAGCCACTCTTCGCCATAGTATTTTCGAAATTTCAATTTACATGCCGTGGTCGAGAACCTTTGCTTGACGACTTGCCTCAAGCTCAAGATGATTTTTCACATTTATGGCTTCCTGACTTCATGCTACTACGAAGGAAGGGGTTTCAGAACCGGGGAGATATACTATGAAACCAGCTTCTTAGCACTAGACGTCAGCGATTGAATGATGTTTACGCCTTATAGCACTTGCCATGCCAGCCGAAGACGAAGTGCCTTAGTCTTCCTGCCAAGCATGACCATTTCCTTAGGCACATCGGGCTGTATCACCTAGAGCCCAGACCATGACTTGTTGTGCTCCTTGAGAGAAAAAGCTCGATATGCCGTAATTATCGACTACCCCTGCAGCAAGGATGGAAAAGTCCTGGCTGCTCCAGAGCCCGCGATGTAAGTCGCTTTCTCAGTGGAACTCGTTTCCGGCAGAATTGCGAAAGCAGCATTCGCACCCGATTCGGCCTTCGAAGCAACGCATGAGCCGGGAAGAAATTCCTGCCATCGCTCTCCGTTGTATTTGCGCTAGGAAGACAGTACGACTAGCGACTCAGAGCCTTCGTTGGGCCGCAACATCTATGAGACGGGCAGCCCCTTCACCGTAGGATGTATACGTGGAAGATTCGCCACAGAAGGTCGTGACTGTAGATTGGCGTTGCAGCGCAGTGGACTCCCTGTATGGTCGTCCGAAGGGCGTGTGCGTGCAGTCAGTCCTAGCCTCTGAACCTGCGGGCGAGCCAATGCCCGGCTAACGAATCGGAATATTAAACCGGCCATCACAACTGATCCATGAAAGCTTGGGTAAGGGCGGCGGATTGTCACTCTCGAACAGGACCTTCCTAGTTGCACGAAGCAATGACAAAGTGATGTTCAGAGGCAGTATTGTCATGAATGGAGTCTGCCTCGGACTATCGCGGAAGGACAAGAGAAAACAGTAATGCCTCTTTAAATTTGACCCAGATCTCGCAAGCTTCAGCCGGCAAAGTTGATAAAGATCGTGCGACGTATTTGCGGTAGCTGATGCCAAAAGAACAAAGAATTGTCAACTCCAGTACAGCTCTATGGCTGCAACTATCTTGCGCAGTGGTCAGAGTTTCGAAGGGGGTCTTCACGTCTTCCCAGGGAGTGTAACTGCTGAATGACATGAAGATAATGTCCTCCTATCTTCGCGTCTCGATCACTTCGTCTATCCCACAGCAAGAGCTCCTAGCAATAAAGTAAACGTGATCGTCACGTTCGCTTTAACCCAACTGACTGTGTACTTGCCACAATATCCCCTTTTCGTCTTGGCAATCTAGAAGAAGCACAGAAGAGGGCTTATCAGAGACTCTCTTGTCGAATACCAACCTCAATCAATGAAGAAGAAACTCACAATATAGGCCAGGAAATCGAGCACGATGTGGTAATCAGGAATCTGCACCAATTGGAGATTGTTATGATCAAAGCAACGAACGTCCAATCTGATTTGATTGTCCACAAGCTCTAGTTCTTCTCCTCTAGGGTAATTCCTTGCGATGACCGCCTTGATTTCAGTCTGCAAAAGATCGTAGAAGTGCCGCAGATCGGCTGCCGATTTGTCCGTTATGTCGAAAGGCAAGATGGGAGTATAGTAGGAAATCCATCCATCTGGCTGAGTATTGGTGTTTGGAGGCTGAAGCATGCTGGTAGACGCACGGCGTGCTATGCTTCGACGCTGTTCATTCGGCGAGGATGGGGACCGCCTCGGAGGGTCGACGTGCCCTTGGATCTCAAAGCCAACGTCCGTGATTACTCGTGTGGATACCGAGTTAAAACACAGGAAGAGGACTTGTAGAAAGAGAATGGATATCTTATGCATTTTTATTGCTGTATGGAAACGTCAATCGTGCGGAGACAATATTAGTATATTCGCAGTTACCGAAATTCGAGGGCATTGTATTTATGAAAAAGCTCCCAGCAGAGGAACGGGAAAGAACAGGTTGTCACAAAACACGGACGCCCAAACGCCTCTGATCCGCACCCTGAAGATGCCATGTATTCACCATGCCGAATGACCCTGAAACTTAATCTGACAAGCCGAGCCTCGAAAATCCCGCCAAAAGGTTCCTAGTTCCCGTGCGCGCCTGTCGCATGTGCACGATTTGGGGGATCGACCAAACATTCAAGGTGCTGCGCCATTATCACAGGCGTGCCGTGAAGTTCGTGCAGCGCTCTTGAAACATCTCAGACTTGTGTGAAAAGGTCCAAGGTTGGATCGCTGAATCCAGTGTTTGGTGAGCAATTACAGTACAAAACGAAGATATCGACGTTCCTAATTTATCCAGTCCACATGTTGAGACGAGTTAGCGACTTAAAGCAGATTCCGATGAGTGTAAATCCAAGATCGAGTATCGGCGTGCGAATATCGGCGCGGCTCTGTAAGAAGACTAGTGTATTGCCAGATGTGCGATCAAAGGCATATGTACTTTAAGGTGTATGCGGCGTGGTATGATAGGTTTTCGGCACTCTCCAGGTGCATGAGGATGTACAAGGATACGCAGCAAGTAGAAAGTGGCTCGCTTGCTCAATGTTCAGCTTGTGATCGTTGATCGTATCCTGCCCTCTGCTTCACACATGTCCGAGAAGATGACCCTGGCGTCAATCCCGTCAGGAACTTTTAGTCCTTCCCGGAGCGATATGTTTTTTCACCGGTGCCAATTTTCAATATATAATTTTCTCCATGACAGGCAGTGTATTCCGAGTATGGGCAGATCAGCGGTGAATGAGTTGAGACCCAGCTCCACCGGTCCTTTCGGCGACGCCTCCCTGGGAGTCTAAAAACGTGTAGATTGGGAGAGTATGGTGCCATGGCATAGCTTGACAGCGCTCTGCGAACTCCTCCACATCCGGCACGAGATTCTCAAAGATGTGTCTGTGGTTCAGGAGAGCCTTCCAGGTCCCTCGCATGTATCTTGGACGTCCTCCCTAGCTCCTTTATGTCCCTCCACACCATCTCCTTCTCCTTCTCCGCGCGAGTATAAACTTCTCCTGCCTTCGGCGGACGAGTTGCAGCCTTGCTAAGCACCGCATTGTACCGTTACAGACGCAATCGGCAGCGGTAGTTCTAGACAGCGATGGGCTGGGCTGCTATCATCACGTGAATGGCACATCTCGATGTGGCTGTAGCGATTGTCTTCTTTTCCTCTCCTCACGCAGGAAACGCGCTAGGATTCAGCCTTACAAGTCTTGGCATTCGTATCACTCAGGAAGCTGTCCCACCATCACTTGCTCTCTCAAAGCTTCCTTTGACCTGCCCCTGGTATACCTACTTCACACGGCCTGCCTTAACCCCCTGCCCTTAGTAAGTATTGAGGGCACAATTTGTAGTGTTGAGGTCAGAGGCATATTGACATCACTCAAGCGAGATACAATACCCTCATTGTGTTCTGCACTTCTTGACAAATACTCTTCGATGGCAGACGGTAAATGCTCGTTGGGTCCATGAGGCCATCATGATCGCCGAAGAGACTGAAAAACTTCGTTGTATATGTTGTTAGAACGTTCGTGAACCATTTTTTTTTGGTTGTGGATTGACACAGAAGTACTCACCCGGAACGCTGGTTCCCATTAGGGGAATTCTGCACAGTCAGCGTTCCTCCAGTGACCCAGCATCTTCAATTGGGATGTCTGCTCGGTAGCCAAACTGGTAGAGATTTGCAATCTCCTTAATAACCATGTTATACTCAGTCACGACACCAGTGAATGATTCTACGCTACCACTTTTGGCGCATCTTCTGGGAACAGATTAAGATATAGCTCCTTCTTCCGGCCTGAGTCCCCGTCGTTGATCCATGTAGTCCGAGCGTATTTGATCCAGCGCAGATGTTGAATTGAATTCCAGCACCCTTCTATCCTCGTCTCACACATTAATTATTGGCCGTATAAGCCGCCTCCCACTTATCATCAAGAGAAGCAACATCCTTACTATCATCTTCGATCTTCAATATCAATTGACCTTTGTTGTCACCCAAAGTTGCTCCGAGGTGATTAAGCGCCACGCAATCACTTTCATATAACCATTTAGGATTTTCGATGGTATCGGCAACACTACCTCGCAATCTGCAATCAGCTGTACAGTCACCGATCAAGCGTTTCACAGAATCAGCCACTTACAAAACAGACGCTCTCACGTATTAAGCACCCTAGAAATCACCGATTCAACGATGCAGAAGCCTTGTAAAGAAGTTACGCTTGTTAATACCATCACAAATCTCGGGAAAACACATACCAGCCACGAGCATCATACGAAGCCTATACTTACTCTCATAAAGATCGGCCCTAACTGGGTATCTCAATGAGTCGGCGGATTGACTCATAGCCACCATAGCTTGAAAGCAGCTGTAGGAATTCACTGCTACCGTAGAGCGCAGCATCACAGTGACTATTCCCTCCCATGTCAAAGATCCATAACCAACACGATCTAGGCCAATGAACTGATATGGATAGCGTTAACGACAGATCTATCAACCTTCCCAATCCATTCCATTCTCATTCGGAGGGAGTTGGAGAACTAGAGCCGCGACGATCAGAACCAGAAGCAGCGTTCTCCACGTCGTAGTCAGAGCCAGACGGATGACGGCACTGTTGTCGATATGGCGGTCCCATGTAGCATGAAAATCGTATCTGAGTCCATATATGCATGTACGCCCACGACTCCTGTCGAGTATGCGGTTCGCGCAAAGGGCGTGCAAAGGTGGTGATATCAATGAAAGTCCAAGATAACTTGGGCTATTGCACTGAAAGACATGATGCTCCAAGCTCTCCATGTGGAAGAAGAGCATTGCCCGACGAGTCTGTATGTGATGTACGATACTCGCTGGGCACGTGACGGTGCCTTTTGCAATGCATAGACAATCAATGTCAGCAAAGAATAGGAAGCCACTTGGGAAAAGATCGACAGATTGGAAAAGGTATCATGCTATTCTATTTGGGTCCTGGCGCCCACAAGCGTATGCACCAACACCAGCATTAGCTCAGGACGTGAGTCCAAATGAATCTATATACAGTCTGCCCTGATCCATTCTCCTAATTATTACAAACAATCACATCATCCCTCTGTGTAGTATCCAACGAACCAAGATATGCCGCCGGGATATCCACCGACGTGAAGTCGCTCGATCCCTCGCATTCCTTATCCAGATACTGGTGTTGCGGATGGCACTTTTCCCATCCGTATTCACCAGTGAACTCGCAATTCCGGTCGGTAAGCTCACAGGATTTGTCCCAGACGCAGACTTGAATGTTGCTGAGGCAACGCGGAGTCATCGTCTCGGTGGTCAAGCCAGGTCCATGATCGCCGCCATTCACAGCAACGTAGTCAGCGCAGGCTTTGGCACCTAGGAACAGCGCATTCCCAGTGGTCCATCCCGAGGAGAACATGGTCTGCATGAGGTCGTAGTAGTTTGTAGACGGATCCTTGAGGGATGACAGGGCGAATGCAGCGTTGGTATCAGAGTCGTACCACCACGCGCTGCAGACTCCATATTGATCATAGGAGTCGCAGGAGATGAGACTACTGGTCGTAAGCGAGCCGTTGTGGGCAAGAGCGTACGGGTTGGTGTCGCGAGCGAGAGTGAGAATGATGTTGTTCGCAGTCAAGCACTGGGAGACGATATACGTTTCGAGGGACAAAATGAGGGTTTCGGTATTTGCTTCCAGCGAGGCTCTTGGAGCTATGAAATTGCCGTTGGCGGCAAAGATGTTGAATGTCGTGAAATTTTGCTGGATCATAGCCAGTGCGTTTGAGACGTTTTGCTGGTAGGTGGTCTTCATGGTACTGAGACCATCATAGAGGTCGTTGACCTGAACGAATTCAGAGTCCAATGTTCCACTCGGATTCAGCTGTTTGATAACCCCTGGTGTCTGTCGCAAGGCAGTCTCCATGAATGCTTTTCCCAGATCTTTACCCAATGCTTCGACAAGCAAGGCAGGGGAGCTCATAAGTGGTGTCATTGCAGTGAGTGCCTGTAAAAAATCACCAAGCGATTGTTTCTTTGGTACTACCGGGTTGATGGTTTTCACGATCTTGCCGACCCTCCCAGTGGCCGACAAGTCTGCGTTTTCGATCGCTTCGTAGATGGACTCGTACCACTGCCAAATGGCAAATATGGTGTAGAGAGTGTAGGCCTCTTGGGGAGAGTAGCCTTTCAAAGCGAAGTCGGCGGGATAGTCGCACATGTTCGGTCCGGTCTTATCACACTGCTCTTGCTCGTAACCAGCCATTTGTTGATAGCATGAAACGAAGGAGATATTCTGCGAGGTGCAATAGGTGCCATTTGCCTGCCACCATGCCTCTAGATAGGGAGTCATGTTGAGTACGTTCCAACATCCTGGGGTCAGGTTCTGCCTCAAGTTACTGCAGTTTCCCAATTGCCGCGGCTCCAGATCGATTGATTGGACATGTTGCTGCGATATCGGCGATGCACCCAATAAGCGAACGTATGCGATGATGGTTAGGAGGGAGAAGAGCGAGAAGACGGGCATTCCTGGAGGAGAATGCATCAGGCTTTTGGGGTTCTTTCGTCGACACTTCGATCTGACGAAGCAAATGAGTCTTTGCTAATGAGTCTTGATAACGAGCGGCAACACTGAAGGCTCACAGTAACGATAGTGAGGAGAAAGAAACAGCCACTTCCGTTTAATGGAAGAGAGCTCCTCCAAAGCATGTATAAATACAGAGAGTGGGATCGATGCAACACGATACTGAGATTGCCAAGCAGCATTGGATCCACCGCTTGGCTTTGTTCCACCCTTCCATGGGGTCCGTTATCTCTTTCCTGTTTCTTATTCGTTGCTTTGGTGGGAGCTGAGGCTGATGCCCGTGTAGACTGCTCGAGTAGCCATCCACGTGGGAGGTTGGATTGGGTGCAGCAGACGAAGCCCAACAAATCCCTGGACATCCTGAGCCATTTTGGACAGTATGCATGACGACACTCCAATCAAGGTTCATGGAGAGTTTTCGTGGGGCGTGGGAGCTCATAAGAAGCAAACTCCGAGTGACATCTGGGCGACAAGCTCTAGATAGCCTCGTCGAATACATTTGGACTCAGGGGCCACGAGGGGACACGGCAGGTCCGGAAGAGGAATGTTTCCGTAAGCGCAGACATGCGACTGGACTCGCGCCGACGCGAGTTCATCCCTCAAGCCGCAGCCCCCTGTTTCGACTTCCCGTCAGCGTGACATGGAACATATTCCCAAGGCTGTATGGGTCCATTGAGTCAGATTAAAGTTGGGTACGGGAGATGCTGCATCCAGTGCGGCCTACGCGTGGCTGGAGGCTCGGCTTAATCCTGCGATGCCGAGAATAGAAGGTGCAACGAGCTCGTGGGGGCGTGTTCGCCAGCTCATATGCTGCTCATGGCTCGCCCGGAGATTGAGTAGAGCAGTGACCACGTATGACAGGATTCATGGTCGACAAGGCTCCTTTGCCGTGTGCTCCACTCGACTCCGACCGCATCCTATTCTGGCGCTGCACGTGTGTCTATGCAGGTCCAGATTCGAAGTGCGGCTTTTTCATGTCAAATGATGATGAACTTCATGAAACTTGAGGTTGACGGGGGAGCATGGAAGAATGTGAGATTGATGATGATGCACTACAACATAACAGAATACTTTTGAAAACGTGTCCCCATCTGCCGTGATTAGTGTGAGATTACTAATCCCGTCTATTCTTGCATGAGCCCCTTCTTAGAAGGCGGATCATGACTGGCCAAGTACGCTCATTCTTGAACTTCAGGGATGATAAAGGATGCAGTCTCCCATATATCCGCTCGCTTGATGGTGGTACGAGATCTTACCTTATCCATCATTGGTCATCTCCTTCCTCAATCACATCCGACGCCGCACCCCGTGTTCCCACGTCACTGACACTCGCATCTTCGCCTGAAGTTTCTACGAGCCTGCGCAGCATGTCTTCAATTCGCTCAGTCGACCCTTCTACAGCCTCAAGCCTGCCAGCAATGTCACCAGCACCGTGCTCGTGCAGAAATTCCGACAGATGCTCCGTAAAACCAGCAGCCGTCGTCATGGAATCTTTGCGCTTTGTATTCGTACGCTTCAATTGAGGCCTTGTCGTATCAGGGCCTTTCAGGCTAGGTGCCTCAGATGCACGGTTACCATTTATCTCCTCGTCCCTTGCTATCTCGTCCAGGAAGGATTGAGGTGGCTCAAATGCGAACACTGCCTGCGTGTCACCGTGCACGGAGAAACGCGAAAAATCCCAAAAAGCCCAGAGGCTTCGAACCTTACTTTTTGGCTTTTCCCAAAGATGTCGACGTTCGTATCTGCTCGACATCAGCAACACTGACTTTTATGGGCTGTCCGATGAGATGCCATCTGAAGCTTGGTGACACTTACATGCTGATCATCATCAAAAGTGGCGCATTTATAGTCCTGACGGCGGTGACGTTGATTTTGTGAAACCATCGTGGAGATAGCACGAACTTGAGCGGCAAGAGGATGAAAAGGGCTAGGGTGTTGAAAGGCGGCTGGTACGAGAATATTGCATCGCTCTTCACCCCTTCGAATGTCAAGACTGCCCGGCGGAATTGAATCTCGGAAGCGACGTTGGAGGCAATTTTTGAATATGTGCTGCTCAGCATTGAGACCAGGATCGTAAGGAAAAGCGTATTACCCAGGAACGCGAAAGTGACCATGAGTGTCGGACCAATGAACCAGTGAAAGTCGGGCGACTTCTGAATCCCTGTACCATCAAGTCCGAACCAAACCCATAACATCCATTTGGAAATAGTGATGGGAGGATGTTCGCCGTCTCCTAGCCACATCATGCTGAGGAGAAAGCCGCCAAAACACCAGACAGCGAGTACGGTCAAGACGGTAAAATCTGCCATCATCGCTCGTAATGAAACAAACAGCATGTTTTCGGACAATAGATTGAAAGCCAGGCGAGGGATCAGCACAGGAGCTCCGGAGGATAGGATGTCCAAGGCTGGTGCACCCGTTGTCCGGTCCCCTGTCACCAAGTTATGCATTCGAAGGATGAGGTAGGCAACGTAGATGATAGCAAAGATCGTATCGAGGAATGACCACAAATTCTGGGTATAACAGTGCCACCCGTGCTCCAAGATAGAAGCAAATTCATCTAATACCCATCCGAAAGCATAAATGCAAAAGATCAACTCATAGATGGTGAAATGTTCCGCATCTCGATGCTCCATGGTGAGAACGTACAAGACTAAAAGCAGTATGAACTGGGCGATATCCATGAGGTTCCTTGTGCGGGGTACTTGCAGTCGGTACTGGTTCAGCAGCAGAGCTCTATTAGGATGATACAGGGTAATGGGCTTGTGCTTGTAATGATCCGGTATGATATCAATGAAAGATGATGGGGTATAAGTAACTCGTCCCACATATATTGCCTCGGTGACCTTTTGGCAAGCTGGGGAGCCCAATAACATTTTACTCTCTGATATGATAGCAACTTCCAAGGCCGTCGATTTGCGCTCATATCCGCCCGCCTTCTGAAGTGTCCAGTGGATTGCGTGACTCGAGTCTCGAACCACCTCCCCTGGAGCTTGCTGAAAAGGCTCAAATCCAGCCACTAGGATGTTGGCGAGAAGCAGCAGCCCTTCGCGTCCAGGATTGTCTTCGTCAGTACGGCGTAAGATCTTCAGTGCGACAAGTTCGCAAAGCATTGCCCGAGTGGTATTGATAGTCTGATGCGCTAGAAAGGCTTGTTCCCTGAGAAACTGCAACTTATTCACCAGCAAGCAATAGATGATTGACTCATCATGTTTCTCCCAAATCCGGTGGACCAAAGGCCTCACAATGGTAACGTTGATCCTGGGCGCTCTGAGTTGCTCCAAGCTGTAAGGGTCATCGATGGCGGCTATGACCTGGTGTCGAATCCGATGGATGTTAGTGTAGACAGGCAAATCAGCAAAGGGATTTGGCGGGCAAGGGAGATGGTGCCAGCCATATTGCTCCTCATCGTGGAGTAGAGGCTCGTGTACACCATTGGTGTCGTGTGGCTGCATAATGATTCCGGGCGCCTCTCACGCACAGCTACTCTCAATTTTGGGATGCATAATGTCGTGCTTAATTTGGGACTGAGACAGTCGAGAAATTGTGGGTGGCGAGAGCGGTGACCACCTAGAATGAAACACTGTGCGAGGAAACTTCCCGAACTCTTCCACTTCCAAGGCTCGAGTCTCGTCAGCCCGTTCAAGTCACGTAGTGTATGTTCATGCTTGAAGGTAGAGGAATTCGGACTGCCACCGAAAGAAAGCAAGGCATGTAATTGAGGAAAGAAAAGCTTCAAAGCTTAGAGCTAAATAGTTAGCCTCCAAAGCTAAGACGATTGAGGAAGGTGGCTAGCCATCGCGGCGGGCGTAGCCGCGGTGCCGCGGCCTACCCGTTGTGTCCCGCAAGCCTCTGCCGCATCGCATCTTTTTCGATCATCATTATAAGACTATCACTAGGATACTTACTTTACGAACTCTGGGAATCAATTAGATGTGTCTAAGAATGTTCATGCAAAAATCATTACGATATTCCTAGTCAGCCAGTCCTAGCCTATACCTAGGATATGATGAAACGAGAATCAGCCAGTACCCCTGTTATTGTGAGAAAGGTTGCGAATTTGAAGAAGGCTGTAGATCCCTCTGCACTAACAGGCAAAAGCGTGCTGATCACCGGAGGTGCATCAGGCATTGGAGCCCTTATAGCGACTACGTTCTGTGAACATGGCGCCCGTGTGACCATTGCAGACATCAATGAGCAACAAGGCAAGGCTTTCGTCCAAGAGCTGGAGCTGAAAGGTCTTTCGGCCAACTTGATAGCCACCGATGTGACCGAATGGAATTCACAGGTCCAAGCTTTCAAGTCTGCAATCGCCTTCTCTGGCAGCAACAGCGTCGATATCGTGGTTGCCGCAGCTGGACTACCAGGCGCAGACTTCATCTCGCCAAAAGATGAGTCCCCAACTTTGGATTGTGACCCACCAGAGCCGCGGCTAGCCGGGTCCACATTGGATGTAAACATCAAGGGTGTCTATTTTACCTCAAAGCTTGCCCAACACTATTTCGCTCTACCATCCACTTTATCGGACACCGCAAAGAAGACTCCAAGGAAATCCCTCATTGTCATAAGCTCCCTGGCGGGCTATCTTGAGTTGAACGCTGCGGATTACACGGCTTCAAAGTGGGCTGTCAGGGGGATATTCCGCTCAATACGATCCATGATGGAGGACCGAGGGTACCGAGTTAATCTTATCGCCCCTTGGGTCATGGATACACCAATGTCCAAATCTCTCGCAGAAACCTGTCGTCAGCATGGGATTCCAGTGGGCGAAGCTCAAAGTGTTGCTGATGCAGTAGTCCAATGTGCAGCAGACGATTCTATCTGCGGTCAGACTGCCCAGCCCTCGATTCCTGGATTGTACGCTGATGCAGATCCGTAGGTCGTGCCATAGGAATCGGTGCTACGGAGACCTTCGATTTGAGAGATGACGCTGAAGGTTTGGATGCTGGAGTAGTGATGCAGAAGTATCGGCAAGAGGAGGCCAAAGACTTCATGGAGTTTTTTGGGCAGCGGCCGTAGCCTTTCGACTATGACACTTCTTATTTCATCATTAATTCTCTGATGCTCCAAGATATGAGGACGTCAAGGGTCTAATAACGCGACTGCACCAGCGTGCTAAATAATCCTCCAACATGGATGAAGCAATGGCTAAGAAGCCTCTATACCCACTTCGTACAATAGAATGAAACAACACAGTCCCCTGCACTTGGAAGTCACTCCGTTCAAGGGAGTTTTGGTCGATCACACGGCGCGTGATAGCAGCCGCTGGCGAGTCATCTTAGGGGCGAACAAAGTCATTTCCATGCTACCTGGTGGGTTCTGCTTACCGGTGAGCCGGGTTTCCCAACGCCAAATCCTGTCTTGACCCCTTCCTCTTTCTTACTCTTCAACAAGCATAACATTGAAGCACAATAGCAGCTCCAGGTAGCTAAATGCAAGTCATAGGAGACAACACCCGCCGTGCTTCGAGATGCAGACGTCTTCTTTGGCTCTTTATATCTTCATACCGATTCCCTTTGGCATCGCATCCTCCATCTTCACTACTACCAGGATATATCAGTTGGGAATCCTCAATGGTGGCTAGTGGTAGCATTAGCAAGTCTACGAAAGTCTTCGTCCTCGCAGCCGCAAGTCAAGAGGAGTTCGGCGGACACGAGTGGCAGCGTTATCCAATGAAGAGGGTGCTCTATATGTGGTGTGATTGGGTTTACGGTCTGATGCATAAAACGAAACTGGACAACGGGCTGTATTTGGTCCGCCCAAGCCACGGACAGATCGGACCTGACGGCTTCGGTTTCAGGGTCGGATCCAAGGGCATTGTTCAGCTTCTACCTTGCCGCCGATAGGATCCCACCTTCCACAGAGTCTGGTGCTTCGCGGTCTTCTTCGAGCACAGTCGTTAGATATAGGCGGAGAGGGGCAAGACATTCACAGCGGCGGAATGTATTGCGTGCTGTTTTGGGAAGTCACATGTGCGGTAGCATGCATGTCCGCATGCTTGGATTGAATGAGTCCAAATGTTCGGATGTATTGCAATCCTTCAAGCAGTTCAGCGAGTGGAAAGTAAATAGTCAAGAATCGTCATTAGTTGTTTTATAGGGTCATCGCAACTGACCTGACAATGACGCATAAAGTAAATCCATCTCTCCGAACATCACTAATGTACCTTATGTGTCAACACAAAGATAAATCACGTGATACTTATCGATAAGAACCTTGGCGTGGTTGGAATATGCCCCAAATACAACATCCTTCGACCACTCAACCACCATTCATGATGCCCACACAGTCTACCCCTCACGTAGCAAACGTCAGAACTGAACACTTTCCTCAGCCAAGAGAGCTACCAATCCAAATCATTAAAGTCTCCACACTGAAATGGCCGAGTCCCAAAGATTCGCCAATCGTAGCAGAGCCACCACAAATCGCGCTGTGACTGCCGGTGATATCCTCTGGCTATCTTCATGGCCAGCGAGCCAGTCCAGCCGCTCACCAAAATTCGATATCTTCGGCCATCCAGTGATGATCTGGTCCGTAGACGTAATCGAGCAAACGGCGTGCGTGCTTGTCGTTAGTCTCTCCATATCCTCGCCCAGCAACACTGCCGCCAACTGACAAATACAGATATCCTCGCTTGGTGGAAAGGATCTTACTCAGTACCAAACATCCAAGCGCATTCGCGCACTACACCTGCCAATACATCCTACATCCCCTCATCCCGACACGGGAGAACTACTCTTCTTGCACGGAACTCTCCAGCTTGCTAAGAATAGCTACGTTAAGATAAAGACTAGATACATGATCCCGTTGTCGTTACTTAGACTGGACTATCGTAATATCAAAAGCGGTCAAAGATACAGACTGCGATCGGATTCGTTGGCCAAAGTGCGGAAAGCAGTGGATGTGAGTATTTCTATCGAGAATGGCATGGCTTTGGCGACAGTATCAGCAACCAAACGGCGAAAAGCATCGACTCGTACGCGGACTTTCGGATCGAGGTGGAAGTCATGGCTACGCTCCCGAATTAACGCTTTACTCATACGTCTGTTCCTTGGCTTTTTGGTCTTCTGGTTTCTGGATTGGGTTATTGGGAATCACCTGCTGGCTAGATGGGCGGCTCATATGATAAGTCGGTTGTTACATGGAAAGCAAACCTGGGCTTAGGAGGCCATTTGTCCTCAGTCCGACGTTGTGCACCAAAACTGCATTCATATCTGCACATCGCGTATGCCATCGTTCATGGTCTCACTGAACGTCGAGAGCTATGACATGGGATGTTATATACCGACGACGTACCCTAGACAGTTTCTGATGGTCTAGCCAGTCGTCACGAACATTAAACTCGTATCATAAGCAGGAGGTAAGCTTCTCTTATACCCTTCGGGCCAGTTCTTCCATAGGACCGATCTGCAGCAATGATCCTTCCGTGTCTCCCTACGATCAATACTCGGAAGTAAAAGCCTTTGTAAGCTCCCCGCCCTTCATATGACACCATTTACACTAGGGGTCATCTGGGACTGATCCTGGACAGCCGCAAACTTTGTCACCTTCCTACCGAGCTCTCAAGATTCCACCTTCTATGGGAGTCGGTTTCCCATGGTGTTGCACCTTGTGGTACTCACGACTGGGCCAATACTCCATTGGCTGCCCGGAAACTTCGGATCTGCACCTTCCGAAGCAACCACAGCCCAGCAACTCGGCACCTTCTATGCAGCAGACTCGTTGCTGGGTCCTATCTTCTCGAAGTTGCCGATTTGAGGAGGATGGCCAATGCTGAGTTGTTATAATAGAGCGTCTCCGCAGCTCCCCATCAACGAGGTTCGAGTTTTGCCCCGAATACAACGAGGAATCTAGGAAATGAGAAAAGAATACTCTGCTGGTATCCACGCATCTTCATCCCGAGGAAACAACTCTAAAATGAAAACATCCGCCCCTTCCAGCGCGAGAAGTGAAGATCGTTCCTGGATGAAAAGTGACTATGCGTACATTGTCCTTGGCATAGCCCGTAAGAGCGCGCACGAGTGGGTGATAATTGCCAGCTTGGAACGCGCTATATGAGGCAATATCGAGGACAACACCATCCTTTGAACCAGCGTAGCGGAGACGAACAAGATGGTTCTCTTCTTCGTCAAGATTCCTGACTTTGAGTACGCCACTTCGTTGGGGGTCTCTTTGACTCTAGCACTAGAGTCCTTCTGAATCGCTTCATTCGATAAACAAGAAGTGCAGATTAGGTAGACCACAAGCACCATGTAGATGTTTGATTTCTGGTCTGATTTGTATATCATAAGAGTAAGTCCTCTGATAGATGAGGCACCCTAATTACCATTCATACTTAATACCTTATTTGTTGTTCGGTCAATACGCCGGCGTGGTTTCCTGATCTAATCTCGGATTTTAGAAATTTATATCCGAGTACCAACAAATAATTTGTCAGCCATTCTTCCATGCCCCTCGGCTTTGGCTGCTTCCTCTATGCATACTCTAACATCTGGTGAGCACCGTGTTGTCGGCGAGCAGCGCTGCAGTCGCCGCACGAACTGCATTGTGGCAAAATTGACCTTCCCCATGCTCAAGACAATGCAATTTGTACCTCCATTATCGCTGTCGTCACAACAGCCTCATCATGACCGAATGGTGGGTAAGTGCGGATACTGGAACAGCCCACCACGTCCTTGAAGAGCCACAAAGCCAATGTTGTGCGTTCGCCGTTTCCGGATGACTTCGAACATCACCTACTCCAATGGATAAGATGATTGATCACCCTATCCCAAACTCTGTCGACGCCGTCATTGTCGGCAACGGCCCCTCCGCACTCATCCTATCCTACATCCTACACGGAAATGTACCTTACTACACCTCCTCGAGCCCTCATCCGGACCCTATTCTTCACAAGAAGCTCTCCGACTCGCCATGTCTCCTCGATATCGATGTCAACGAGCTTACTGCCCACTTTGCAGCATCTCGGCTGTCCTACTCAACCCAAGCACTTCCCGTCAACGTCCTCCTCGACACTCTCATACGCCCTCTGGCCGACACAGACCCCGGCAAGTACCAGACATGCGTCGAGTGGCATTTCGAAGAAGAGAAGGCGATCAAACATATTGTGTTGGGCAATACCGCGGAGGCTGGGGGCCAATGGGCTGATAACCCGGTATCGGCGAGCTGGGACATTGGAACTCTGAGCTATGCAGAGATGCTGTCGCTCCCTGGGTACTCTTTCGAGGACCACTACCAAATGCTTAGTGGGAAGGATGTTCCAGACTTCCATCGGCCCACTCGTCGAGAAGTCGCCGACTACCTAGCTACCTACCCTCGCGCAGTGGGTATTAAGGACTCCATTTATACCAACGTCGAGGTTGGGCAGATTTCGAGGACTCACGAGGGCTTTCACATTGGCTCACACAACACTGTCTGTAAAAACCTCATTTTAGCATCAGGCGTTTTCTCCCATCTCATTCCTCCGCGACCGCTTTTACGACCATTGGGTCCTCTTACATCCGCCACCCATACCAAGGAAGTGCCACTCCTCGTCGTCGGCTCGGGCTTCACCGCTGCAGACGTCATCATATCTACACCACCTGGGCGTAAGATCATACACATCTTCAAGTGGGATCCGGAAAATCGCCCGTCACCACTGAGAGCATGCCATCCGCGTGCGTATCCGGAATATGCCAATGTGTACCGCCAGATGAAGCTCGCTGCGATGAATACCGTCGGCACGCATAGCGTCACATCTCCCATGAGGACTAGGAAGTCCAACCCTTTCTTTACAGACCGAGATTGGGACAAGGTGTATGAAGGACTTCCAAATACACACATCAAGGACGTTGCAATGCGAGACGATTGCGCCCTTCTCACGCTAGAGGCTAGTGACGGAAGCATTCTAGAAAGAGAAATCTCTGGCATGGACTATGTGATCGGAAGGCGAGGATCACTGGGATATCTTGATCCAGGTCTCGCTGACGAGATTGACACTTCTATGGGACAATCTCCGATCAACGCAGCTCTCATCTCTGGACAAACTTTGAGACTTAAGATGGAGAAAAGCACAGAACTTGCTCCAGATCTTTTCGCCATCGGAAGTTTGACAGGCGATTCACTCATCCGCTTCGCCTACGGTGGCTGCTTTTTCACTGCGCAGCAGATCATGGGATCTAGTCAGTCAAGACCAGGTACGACGGAGAGCTCGCCGACAGAAAGCTCTACAAGAGTGTCGACGGCTCCCTCTTCGCCAGTCGACCTTCATGCTAGTGGACACTCTGACCTGCATTTGTATAAATTGACACGGCTATTATCGGGCGAGGAAGACAACGCCGCCAACGAACAGCCTCCTTGATGCAATATGTTCTGGACCTCAAGCCATATCCTTGCGGCGCCCATATTATCACCTACTTTCTTTGGACATAATTTGAGATGAGTTGATCAGTATAGAGAGATGAACAACTTTTGCAATTTCAGCCCTCAGTTCTTGCACATAGTTCTTCTTTGATATCAACATAGCAATCGGTGTTGTATTTTGTGTATCACGGTGCTGCCTTTGTTGGGCTTGTGATGGGTTTATGATCACGCACAGACGCCCGGGATGTCCAGAATAGCATAGATACATATATTACGACTGCTATTCTCCTGACACTCTATACAAGGCTTACTGAAAGACAGGCTGATCGATGGTCTCTGTGAAGCTCAAATCATATCGACATCTCCCTACAGACCGGTCAACATGACCATGTGCATACGACAACGGCCTGCGCAAAGAGGATGATGTGTCCTCCGAGCCGTTAGGCTCCAAATCACTAGAGATGTCAACCTGGAAATCACAAGAGAGCCGGAGAATGGTATCAAATCTTCTTGTTCTCGCCCACTCTCCCGTATTCGCCTCTTAAACACGGTTCGCACGGCCAGGTTCTAAACAGTCCCATTCCAGCATGATCCTCACATATATCTTGGTGTCTCAATCTCCACGTCGAATTTTTCCCCTGCTTGTCATGGCATCATGTGTCGTTTACAACTTTCGTCAATACGCTCCATCTGCTCCCTCCAAAGCTTTAGCTTTAATCGATATATAGCCCGCCGGTAATTCCGATGGCAAACCGCCCAGTTTGATCGCGCAAACACAGGGCGATGTCTTTACATCCATGCGAGTCTATCAGAGATTGTCTGTGGTAATAGCGCTAGACCTCCGGCTCTCTTGATTCAGGCGTGGGTCTTCAGAACTTTCCCAGAGGTCAGCATCCCTTTTGCCAGCTTGCTCATCTGTGTAGCTCACCTGATATAGACCCCGGACAATCCATCTAGCCCCTTGTTCAAAACCATCACGCCGAGCTGTGCTTTCTCACAGCCAATGTCGGTTCTTGGCCTCTTCTTCCTCTTCATTTCCCTCATCAATCTATGACTGTTACAGGCATTGCAAACCAAAATTATGAGCCCACAAGCCTCTTCCCACGCCTGGCGCCATTCCAGACCACGACTGTGACTCACAAGTACACGTGGAGTGCGCAAGCCGCAGATAAACGCCGTCATAACCAGTACTAGCAGCACAATGGCAACAATTGCAAAGGAGCCTAGCGCAACCTTGCGCATTATGTCTGAGGATGCGTCGTTGCACATGGGACACTGGCTCTGAGAGTAGCCGTGCGAGACGGTCGGGTTGTTTGTGCATCCCAGCCCCCTCAGATCGAATGACGCCATGTTTCCTGCGGCCTGTTGAGGTAAGTAAAGCGTCAAAGCTCTCGCTGTACTGTAGTGGAATTTAAAGCTGCAGATTTTAGAGAGGAAAACATAGGAAGACAGCCAATTGAAGTATGACTCGAGGTTGAGGACATTGGAGCTTTCAGCACCCGAGTGAAAGTGAGTGGATAGGCTCCTGACGTGTCACATGCTGTTTTATGGCGGATCCATGGCAGCAGGTGTGAAGAGCGGGGCGGAAATTGCGTGGAATGACACAGTGATTGGTATATCCATAAGTGCGTAAAGAACACGATCGCGACCCTTGAATGTCGCGAGCATACAACGTCGATGCGGTATCTCCTTCACAGGCGATCCCCACAACACCACCGAGATGTCGTATTTGTATCACCAAAATCCTCTCACCGCTACGACCCTGATCAACACTCCCACTGATGAGATCTTGTGGGCCGTGAAACGGATTCAGAAGGCAAACCTGTCGATAGTGAGTAGTAGCAGCAGGTCACGGAATCTTGAGCACGAAACCTAGCGGCACTGCGAATTGGATCACCAGACACCTTCAATCATTCTATCAAAAAGTCGCCTCAAACCCCCGGCCGTACAACAAGGCAACCACCCTTCGACACAACCCACATCACTCATCCCCCTCCCCCAAGACCCCCACAAACAGATATGTCCCCCCATACCGCTCGCCCCTAACTTCCTTGACCCTCCTCTCTGCACCTAGCAGAGGCCGAGTCTCCCCACACCCACTCTCCTCACCAACGCTCGCCATCCGTGTCCTCCTAGCACTCAATCTCAACGCATTCCTCTCGTTAGGCCTTTCAACACAAAACATACACGCGCTTATTGCGAAAATGGTGTGGGAAAATATACCGAGCAGGATAATAGCGGCGAACAGGATGGCGGCGAACGATACAAAGATGAGTTGCGTTCCGTGAAGAGGGCTGATGGAGGGGGGAATGGTGGTGTTCATCCTTTTCGGGTCTGGATCTTGCGTAGGTGGGTCCAGGAGTATATTAGATAGCCTGGGAGGCAGGGAAATAGGAGCTTAATTGTGACTGTAGATGGATGGCTGATTGGAGGGTAGCATGGGATGCTTGATGGGAAATATTTTGTAGCTGGATGAAGATACTAACGCACAAATTGAAATTGAGAAGCAGAGGTTTCTTAACGGCTGCTAGACCATTAAGTCTAGAGACCGTCGGAGCCAAGGGATTTGTTGGTAGTCACGGTGGGGAAATTTGCACAGTAGCGAGTTGAAGGACTTACTGCTGTATACTGCAACTATGATGAACATCTTCATCTGCCCTCTCGGATCCAAAACCCAAAATCCCGCTCCCGCCATCTCAACTATCTCATCCAACATAAAAGCCATAGCATCGCCAACAAATCCACCCATGATCTCTCCACACGAAATGAAAAAAATGAAACGACCACGGTGCGATTCGAACGCACAAATCTTTGGTGCCGAAAACCAACGCCTTAACCATTACTGCACGATGTCAGATCGGAGATGTGATTGTGAAATAGTTTTGACTCACGGCCACGCGGCCAGGTGCCTTAACAATTAAATTCGGTACTATTGAATTATATTATGTATATATTGCGGACGATGATCAGAAATTCGTACGCCTGCTATTCTCCGCCCTCGGAGCTCAATGTCGCCAATTGAAACAGCCTACAAGTACGTGCGATTAGAACGCGGCGAGATGCTAGCACCATCTTTGATAACTCTAAGCTCATTATGTCAACCTGAATATATCAAATTGCTCCCCTGTGGTGCCCCTTTTTCTATTCTACTTTATGGGCACCTTCCGTCGCGGATCGCTAGCGCGGCCTTGGCGAGCGCCGATCTCGCTATCAAATCGTCTCCGTACTCCTTCCACCGCAGCGCAGCAAGCATCAATCGACTCCAAGGCAACATGTCTGCCTCACTCCCTGGTCACCGTGACCTCCCCGACTCACAATACAATTTAAACACCTACCTGGGCCGTGTGAAGCAGTCCGCCGAGATAGCAGATCCGAGGTGAGCTCGATCATCGGGGGCCGCCTCACCAACTGCTGGTGTGGTAGGTAGACCGCATTCCTCGCAACCCATTGAGCTTCTTGGAGCTAATAATGCTTTGGCAGAACCCTCTTCGTCTCTGCGTCAGGACTTGAAAATGCAAAGAAGCTCGTCTCCTCCTACAAACAGGGGCAAGTCAAATCTATGACACCTGAGATATGGCAGGCAAAGAAGGTCGTGGATTCGACGTTGCACCCTGGTACATTTGTCGCAGTGTGGAGCCATTGTTGGAGAGTCAAGCCTGACCATGACAGATACCGGGCAGCCAGTCTTCCTCCCATTCCGCATGTCTTCCTTCGTCATATCAAACCTCATAGTCACAGCTGGCATGCTCACACCCGGCCTTCAAGTACGACACCCCCCAATCCACATCCAACAATCGTTGACGAAACCCAGACAACAGGCACGCTTCTCTGGCATATAACCAACCAGTCTCTCAACGTCGCAATCAATAGCGCCAACGCCAACAAGTCCACCTCCCTATCCACATCAACAATGGTCCAATCCTACCTCCTCGCCGTCTCAGCTTCCTGCTCCGTCGCTCTGGGCTTGAAGGCAATCGTGCCCAGCCTGAAGCGAATTTCACCAAACGCAAAGACCGTCTTGACACGCCTCGTACCGTTCGCAGCCGTGGCGTCTGCGGGTGCACTCAATGTGTTCTTGATGCGAGGGGAGGAGATCAGACAGGGAATTGACATATTCCCAAAACTCGGCGAAGAGGATAAAGCGCAGAAGGAGAAAGATGGGTCCGAGGTGCAGAGTCTGGGGAAGAGCAAGAAGGCAGCTACATTGGCAGTGGGGGAGACTGCGCTGAGCAGGGTGCTGAATTCGACGCCAATCATGGTGCTGCCACCTCTAATCTTGGTGCGATTGCAGGAAACGCGGTGGTTGAAGGAGAGGCCGAGGATGACGTTACCTGTAAATCTGGGTACGTAACCAGTCGATGTTGAGGAAGACGGATGCTAATGGATGGTAAAGGCTTGATTCTGACAACATCCATTTTCGCCCTACCTCTCGCTCTGGCAGCTTTCCCTCAAAGACAGGCTGTGCAAGCGAGGTCGTTGGAGGAACAATTCTGGGATAAGGGTGGGGAGGATGGAAAAGTCGAATTCAACCGAGGTATATGAAGTGATGATCAATATTTCCATGCTGCATATACATTTCCTAGGAACTGGAGAAGCCCCCCAACCATATGCACGGCTGCTCATTGTCCACCGCGACTTGTGTCACCACACCTCCCTCGAGCCAGCTAGCGTCAGCACCTACGTGGTTTGCTCGTCATCCATGACACTCACGGTAAGCTGCAACCTCCTTTCCACCTTGATTCTACAAACATTATCTCAATCGCTCAATTGAAGATAAAACCACGAGCCGTGTCAAACGACAGAAAAAGCTTGTCATCTGTTTCCCCATCGTTCAATACATACCTCAGTGCCTGCCTGAACCTCGACCATGCCATCTCGCTCATATGTCATAATTGAACCTCCAGAAGCACCCTTCCCATCCTACACATGCCTCAGATACGCGCCTGCGTCAGTAAGCAGGACATCTCTCCTCGCAATCCGTACCCTTCCATAGATTTATCATCGTCGCCTCCGGCCTATCCCCCTTGCAGCAGGGCCCGTCACCCTCTCACAAGCCTTGCCCGTGTCCACGGCTAAGCAACAGCAGCGGTACTGACTATCAAAGTCCTCAAAAGAGATATCCAGAGCGAGTCACTTTACTTTATACAGAATGCAGCCGCGGCAATCGGAATCTGAATCGCTCACCAATCTCCCTCCCCGTCCCAGCCCTGGAGAAAGTGTTTCTTAGACCGGTATGAATACAAATCTCGGTGACTTCTCTATTCAGAAAGACTTATGAGAGGTGCACGGCAGACTCGCCTTGTATACAGAGGTGTAAGATTATCCCTCGCGAAATTCGTGTTGCTGTTCTCCTGATCAAGTGGTAGACTAGTCTCATAGCGAGAATGACACGGCGAAATAACAGTGAGCCCCTTACAGATACAGTAGCGGGAGATCATAGCATCCGCGTCATTCTAGGAACGACCCAACTGATAGTCCCCCTCCGCAGTCCCCCTAGCCACAATTTACAGGGCAGGCATTTGTATAGCGTATTAGTATATATACATTTGCCTATGTAACTCTTACGCCCTACGACTAATAACAGCCGTTTTAATAGTAATATTATATATATATACTATTACTTAATATATCCTCTTATAATTAATATTATTAAATATTATTAAATAGTAGAAGTTACTATTATATATAATTAAATAATAATATTTAACTTTATTAACCTTATAACTTAGTAGGTTTTATAAAGAAGTATATAAGGTCTAGGTAGTATATTCTTAAATATATATAATAGTAAGGTTATATAATAGTAATATTATAAAATTAAGTATCTTAAATATTATTAATAGTTTTATAAGTTTAAAGGAAGGCCCCTATTAAATATTTATATAAGATATAAGTTAATTATTAAGGCTTATAAGTTAAAATTCTTATATTTAATTTATAACTATCAATTACTTTCTAATTACTTACTAATAATTTAATAGCTTAAAATAACTTTAAATAATTATTTATTATACCTTTTATAAATAAAACTTATTATTTATAAAAGTTTAATATTAATTTAACTTATTATTAAGTCTTATAATTACTTAGTAGTATTATTAGCTAATAATAAATTTCCTTACCTTTATTCTTCTTTATTACCTTAATACTTATTATTATTATATAAATATATATTAAAGATACTATTATAAAGAAAGCTTATATATTTACTACTTTTCTTATCTTTTATAAGTTTACTCCTACTAACTATAAGATATTTATAGTAAAGAAGATACCTACTTATAACTCTAAGATTAAGCTTATACTTAAGGTTTTATTATTATAATTACTTATAATAAATATAAGGATATAAGTAATATAAGTAATATATCTTTATATATACTTATTATAGTAAGAAGACTTATAATATATAAAGAAATATTTAAATTATTATAAAAGAGATAATAGATACTTACTAGTAATTAAATTTTATAATTAATT
>JAABUW010001967.1_pt1 | contig 32205 bp, 36 predicted proteins | sample 5560081 | NCBI WGS metagenome assembly JAABUW01 (sample SAMN10711882, study PRJNA513363) | rock metagenome | isolation source: Antarctica rocks | place: Antarctica: Victoria Land, Knobhead sud | reverse complement strand
CAAGCATCCACAGGTCTAGACTTATCAAGACAGGACAGCTTGGATGCTCGTACATAAATGTGTGAACCCTGCAAAAGCTCATGTCGTGATGGCATTAATGCTCAGTTAACATCTCACCCGACTGGTGTGGCATGTTGCAGAGGCACAGACGGAGAGAAGGCCGTGTTGCAGGCCATTGACACAGCCCTGGCTCGCGCATCACAAGTCGAGCCAGCTTTTGCACCCGAGAAAAAGAAGAAGAACAAGGGCAACATCCTGGATGAGTCATACGAGCTGCAGCGCAGCGCTTTCATGGCAGCCAGAGCTGCGCTCAAAGGTAATGTCAAACACTCCTGTACTATGGTTGCTACAGCTGCAACGTTGTTGCTACAGCTGTGATGAGTCACCAGCAGCCAGATGGCACTAAATGCAACTTGCCTCAACCTAGCTGATTTGGAGTGCCTCATTGCCGCAAATGCAAGTCAGGAGTTGCTAATGCTGCTACAGTTCTGAAAGGTCCGACAAAGTGGACTGAATTTTGTATCTGTTGATAGCTGCTGTGAGATATCTAAGGCTCTCAGCTGCAACACCAACTAGCGTATTCATGCATGCTCAAATGCATTGGTAGTTTGCATTTGTCGGTTGTCACCCAAACAGAGAGCATGTAAGGACGCTTACCTATGCTACCCTGACTGTCAGGATCACCAGACCTTGATGGTGTACATTTGTGGTCTTTGGTCATGTGAGACCGGATTTGACTAGATCTGGCTGGGATTGGTCTGCATCCCAAACAGTGATACTCAATTGAGGGGGTCTGTCTGTGCGCTGTGCAGGTCCAGCAGCTCAGCTTGTGGCGTTCAAGTGCTTTGGTGGGATAGTCAACCTGGACCCTATTGGTGCAAGGCATGCATTGGCTTTGACAGTTGTTGCAGCTCGTAAGGTACTGCCTGCATCTTTCTTGATATGCAAAAACATTGTGCCAAGCAAAACGTGATTGCACAAAAGGCTACAAGCACTTGGCTGGTAATCTTCTCTGTGAGGCCTATCATGTATGCTGTGGCCTTGAGTAAGGTAGTCTATTTTGTCCATAGCACAACAATCGACTTTCTCATGATTTGCCCATGAGCTAATCTGTCTGCACATTGAGTTTACATCATGAGACACACTGAAGATGCATGCCCTGTGACTATGATGCTAAACCAAGACATGTGTGTTGACGCACCACTGCCCATGTGGTGGCATCCCCATGCTGATGCTCTTTATCTTGATATATGAGCGTCAGGCTGCAGCAGTACATATGGAGTGCAGACTGTTTCTGATTGCCTTGTTGCATCACAGGATGCAGCAAGGTCTCGTCTGCATGCATATGCGTCAATTTTCATTGGGAATGCAGACTGTTTCTGATGGCCTTGTTGTGTCACAGGATGCAGGGAAGGTCTTGTCAGAGCAGGCAGAGCTTGCACCACTGATCAACTCAGCTGTGGCACAGTATGAAGCATCAGGTATACACAGCCAAGAGAGTATTTCCTACACCTGCAGCCTTTCCTTGCATGCAGCTTGCACGACTCGTGTCAACATATCCCTTAACCCACTACGTCCCAACTGCATTGCATTGTATTGTGCCTGTCAACGCACTTCATCAAGGCTCACTGGCCACATGCTTCACACCTGATGAAAGAGCGTCTCCTTCTGACACGCTTCATTTCACACTTACAACATCATTTCACGGTGCTACTGCAACAGGACTTTCAGCTTACTATCAGAGGCTTCTGTCATGATTGCCTACCAGGCATATCTACTGTTCCTTTCTCGTCAGAACATCAGACTTGCAGACTTTGACAGATGCCAGTACCGATGCGCTGCCAAGCTTACTACCCACCCATCAGAGGACGTGCCACACTGATATATACAGCAGCATCTTGTGCAATCACGGTGCTGCTGTCACCTGTGCTTTCAAGCCAGGATGTCTGATGAGTCACAACTGGCTCCACACCCCAGACTGCAAGGTATAAAAAGGGAAAACCCAAAAAAAAAAAATGCTGTCATGCTGCAGGATTGCTCATTGGGCAGAGCAAGCCAGCAGCAGCAGACAAGCTTCAGACCATGACCTCTAAGATCAATCTGACAGACAAGTGGGCTAGGATCCACCTAGCCAGATTATGCTCAGCCTTGGTGTATGCTGAGTGGACCTCCACTCAGACTTTTGTGTCAGGTCTGGGAGCGCCCATGTGGAGGATGCTTGTCATGCTTGCTACCAGGTCACTTTCTTGCCTTCGGAATTGCTAAGTACTGCAGAATGTACGATGCTGGTCATGCTTGCTACCAGGTCACTTTCTTGTCTTCAGACATGCCCAGCACTGCAGAAAGTACGATGCTTGTCATGCTTGCTACCAGGTCACTTTCTTGTCTTCAGTCATGCCCAGCACTGCAGAAAGTACGCTGCTGGTCATGCTTGCTACCAGGTCACTTTCTTGCCTTCAGACATGCCCAGCACTGCAGAAAGTACGATGCTGGTCATGCTTGCTACCAAGTCACTGTCTTGCCTCCAGAGTTGCCAAGTACTGCAGAAAGTATAATTTAGTGCTCTCAGTTCGTCAGCTTTTTGGCAGTGTCCTTTGCATTGGAGGCTCTGTGCAGCTGCACAGCATGTCAATGTGATAGCTGCCTTGGTTATAGCCAGCAATGTCTGCATCAGCCATCAGGCAAACAGTTGCAAGCTAGACATAGCTAGACATAACATAAGACAGCAATCTTTTGTTCCATTGGCAGTCAAGCTGTAGCTGCATTGGCTGGTGTTCATTATGCCCAGTATGATGTCATCCACCTCTTGTGCATGTCAGCATGCACTGCGTGTCAAGTGCCGACATGAAAACTTTGCTGAAATAAGTGTTTCTGTCTGAGTGACATGTACATCCCTGCTGTCTGCAGGGATCAGGATGACTTAGTGACTGTAGAGGCCATCAAGGCATTGTTTGGGCAGCTACCCCCCTACAACCCCTCCTTGATGACTGGGGCCACTGCTCTCACGCCTCAGGAAGAGCTAGTGTCCAACCGTATGCGCATCCGTGCCTGGTCCATGGTTTCATCTCAGGCAAGCAATCTGCGTGTTGCACTGACCTGCCTTTCTTCCAGCCTTCAGATGCTGACATATACTCTGACAGCCAGGTTATTAAGTCGTTGCTACTTCGTATCCAACCATCTTGCCTGTTATAGTTTCATACTGATCCATCATGCCAATTCTCCTTGCGCAATGCCTGTTGAGATGTCCTGTGCTCACCCGCATGATGGCAACTTTGTCTGATTGTTACAGTTTTGTACTGATCTATTATGTCAGTACTCCATGCGCAATGCGTGTTGAAATGTCCTGTGCTATCCTGCATGATGGCAGCTTTGTCTGATGGACTGATATTTTTGCAGGCAGCAGCAGAGGTGGTCTACGTTCCTGGACTGCAAGGCGCTGAAAGCGCAACCCTGATGGGGGCAGTTGGGGTGCGCCTGAGGGCAGCCCTGCGTAGCCCCTCTGCCCCTCTTGTTTGCTCGGCCGCACGTGCAGCAGGTCTGTCATGTTGCCACACGCTGATCTGCTTGGACTAGCTTGTGTTCTGAGCTTGCTCCGCTGTGCCTCTATTGCACTTGCACACCTCAAAATGAAACATTTTGTGCAGATTACTCATGCCGCCGCTGTGCTTAGACTTGCTCATGTCCATAACCTGCTCTACTGTGCCTGAATTGCAGCTGCACACCTCATGACACATATTGTGAGCAGTGACAGTGAATCAATCCGCTCCAATCACAGCGGTCGTGAGGGCACTTGCAGTGGTATAGCAGCAGCTATCCTGCCCTAAAAATCACAGGGCAATCCTGTTTGCACCGCCAACACCACATCAAGCCCTGCGTATACTGTCATCAGAATACGCAGGGCTTGATGCATCCAAGGGCGTTCCTGCTTTCACCATGCATACGAGCAAACATGTCATCAAGTGCTGTGCTGACAGCACAGCATGCCATCACTCATGCCATACTCCTTTTTGACTGAAGCATTGCCTGATTGGGACAGGTGCAATGGTGGAGGCACATGCTAGGGCAGTTGCAGCGTCGGTAGTGCCCCGAGCCACCAAGGGCATTCCCGGGCGCACCATGGACATGATCACGCAGGAGCTCGTGTTTGTGCTGGAGGGCTCTGATGGGGCTGCTGAGAGATGTGCTGCCATGGAAAGCCTGTTCTGGCTCCAGGTAATAGAATATAGCAGAATATACAATATATATTATATAGCAGAATATACAATAAATACATATAATACGTATAGAATATTGTATATATTGTCTTTCCTTGGTGTCCTTTGTGTTGTACATCAAGGAAGATATAGCGTTGTTTTTTGGAGTGTAGGTGTTGGATTTGTATAGGAAAACAATTTGCTTACATGCATGGACCTGCGCCTGAAAGTTGATTATGCCCCTTCAGACTTTCTGCCAAGCAATTGACTTCAGCAATCTGAAAAGCTCTGATCAGCAATTAAAAGCACATGCCAACCGAAGGCGAGGCTGCACAGCAACCAATTGTTCTCAATATGTCCGTGCAGCTCAATTTCCATACTGACTGGTGGATGAACATATGTCTGAGTGTCCTCATCTGGCCTGGCATGTATGTGACTTTCCTCAAATGAAAAAAACAGAAAAGTTCCAAAGATTTTTAGTCAGATTGAAAACAAATCAGACCTCCAAATACTGAAAACCCCTGTGTCTCCTGGCCAGCGTTCAGCGTACAAACCCATTTATGTTCTGAATCTTTCAGCATCACCGCCACTTTTGTGTGGTGCGCCCAGCATTTATGCATGTGCTTCAGGCCTTGCCTAGTCAGGCAACCATTGTGAGCCCTGCAGCCCTGCTGCGCCATGTCAGCAGCACCAGGGCCATCCAGCAGGAAGGGGCAGGCAGCGTAGAAGAGCCCTGGAACCAGGATCTGCTTCAGGCTCTTCTGGCTGCCATCTATAAGGTCAGCATGCTCTTGCTAGGTCCTCATAATCTATTGTGTCTCTGCGCTCTATCAGGTGACTGTGCTTTTGACAGTTCCCCACAATCTGCTATGTCTCTTTGCTCTATAAGGTGACTATGCTTTTGACAGTTCCTCACAATCTGTTGTGTCTCTTTGCTCTATCAGGTGACTATGCTTTTGACAGTTCCTCAAAATGTATTGTGTCTTTTTGCTCTATAAGGTGTTCCTTCCAATTTATTATTGTGTCTCTTTGCTCTACAAGGTGACTGTGCTTTTGACAGTTCCTCACAACACACTATGTCTCTTTGCTGTATAACATGACTGTCCTTGTTACAGCTCCTCACAATCTGTTGTGTCTCTTTGCTCTATAAGGCGACTATGCTTTTGACAGTTCCTCACAATCTGTTGTGTCTCTTTGATCATGCAGCACAGATACACATGATCAGGTGGCTTGCAGCACATTGCCTCACCTCACAAGAGGACAACAGAGTGACTGCCGAAGCACTGGCCAATACTGACAAAGCCTTACACATGTACCACAGCTTTTCTGTCCTGTGACTTGTTCCACAAGTACATAGCAACAGACATCTTCAACTGGGCAGGAAACCTTGAAAGTGAGCCCATCACTGAAACGCTTTAGCAGCACCGCTTTGCTCGTGTTGTCACAAGCAGCCAGACCACAGACACACCTACGCACTGAAAGTGTGCACAAGCCATCAAGGACAGCCAGAGTACACACGCACCTTAGTAATGCCACAAACGGCATGCTGACAGCCTGAATGGTGTCCTACACTTTCAAAGTATGCTCACGTTCTCAAGGACAGCTAGAGGATGCATGCACCTAAGCAATGCCCCGTACAGCATGCTGACATCCTGATGTGTGCAGGTCTTGAGAGCAGTGCCCAAAGGGGCGCGTCTGCTGCTGGAATGCGCAGGGGCTGTTGCGGCTGCTGCCCCTTCCAAGTTCAAGGTATGCCTGCTGTCAACTCCCAAGTTCATGGTGTCACATCAGCAGTACACAGTCAGTTCAGCATAGTATCTTGAGTTCTGTCAAGCACCAAATTCTAGGTACAAAGCTGCGTCTGTCAATTGACCGTAAGCTGTGTTTGAACACAACACATGCAGGGAGCAGCAAAGATGCCAGTGATGCTGCTGCCTGTGATTGCCATAAAGTGCAGCTGACACAAGCCTGCAATGCTGCTGTAAGTGTTCGTTGTGGTGGACATAGGGTGACCAGCTGGCAGGCATGTGGAGTGCCGCCCTGCCCTTGGGCCTAGAGGGCAAGATGGCTGCCCTTCAAGCTGCCCTTGAGTTCATAGGGACTCCCCCACCGCCTGTGGCTTCAGCACGTACAGGTAGATCCTGCTGTCTCCCCCCCCCCTCCTCCCCCAATCCCTCTTTCCCCAACCCCCTCTCCCACCCCCTCTTGCCCCCACTTTTCCCTCCTCCCTTTTTCCTCTGCCTCTTCTCTCCCCTTTGCCTCTGTCTGCAGCATCTGCCTGTACAGCACAGATTGCCATTTTTTTTACTGCTGCTGCGCGCTCATACCCAGATCATGCACACTCTGATCATAGGCCATCATGCCCTGCGGTGCTATCAAGACTTGCTGTAGTGAAGGTGACCTAAACTGTAAGATACTGCAGTAGTGATCACATTAAACCAAATACGCTGACTGTGGCACATGACATCAAATATGCTGACCGTGCCACATGACATCAAATATGCTGATTGTGCCCAAATATGCTGACCGTGCCATGTGACAGTAAATATGCTGACTGTGCCACACGACGTCACTCAGGTGCGACAGTGTCAGGCATAGGCAAGGCGGCAGCCGAAGAAGCTGCATGGGCCAAGCTGCAGCGCAGCGCTGTGTGGTGGTTGGGTGAGCATTCCAACGCAGCTGCCCTGGAGTACGCCGGAGACAATGAAGCTGTCAAGGCAACTGCTGCCATCAATGCTGCCATGCAGAGGACCACCAGCCCTGGGGAGATCATCGCCATGCAGGTACAGGAAAACAGTCAACATCACAAAGGGTGACCCCGGGGCTGCCGCCCCAAGAGGCTCCCGTCATGATTGCTGAAAAGCGTTAACTTGTTGTTTCTGTTTCATCACAAAGAGACGATGGCAGTACCAATACACACTGTCTGCACAGAGAGGGAGTGACAGTACATGTGTGTGGCATTCGTTGCTGTGTGCGCTTACGTTGCGTCCTCTGAAGTGCCATGCCATGTATCAGTCAGGTGTCACATGGCTGTCATGTGACAGTGCCTGATTCAGGGACCTGTCATTGATGCCCAAAAGCATATGCACTCCAAAGCACACTGACATGGTGGTAAAAGTTTGTGGCAAGCTTGCAATAACACTGCAGTTGCTCATTTGACAGCCTCACACATTCCAAGCAAAAAAAGCCCAATCTAACACCCAATTTAGTTGCAGTCTGCTCACATTAGACAGACCCGCTACACAGGTGTGTAGACACTCATTGTATCAGCCAAACTATTCAGGCTGTGAAAGTCACTGAGGACTGTTGCGCCGTCAGACCAGTACATCATCAGTAACAACAGAACAGAGAAGAGAAGACTAAAGCTTTTGGCGTCAATTCAGTGAGAAGCCAAGTATTTAACTGGGCTGCACAGTATATCATCAGGATACATGCCATTCATGTCGCTCAAACTACGCAGGCATTGAGGACACCGCTGATGGCTGCTGTGCTATCAGACCAGTACATCACCAACAAATGTGCCGTTCATGTCACTCAAACCATGCAGGCGTTGAGAAAGCCGCTGATGGTTGCTGTGCTGTCCCACCTGCACCACAGTGCCCTGTCCCAGCCCTGGGGCATCCGCGTTGCTGCCGTTCAAGCCATTGCAAAGGTTGCCGTGCGTTCAGAAGAGCCCTACAAGCTGCAGGGCTACACCATTCTCAAGTCCCTGTCTGCCCCAGACTACATCAGTGACCCTGACGCCACTGGTGAGCTGTCTGTCTGTCTGTCTGTCTATCTGTCTGTCTGTCTGTATCTGATGTGGACCCATACCTGCATGCATCTTTTGGCATCGCACTCCTGTGGTAGCGTGCTGGTGTTCCTTGCAGCACTGGGTCGAGATACCTTATCATTCTGATGTTTATGTCAGCCGTTGGAGCTCCTTGGCATTTGGATGGCATCTTGCTGCAATTGTCTCCTCAGCAGAATCACTCTACTGTAACTCAACTCTACTGTAACCCTGCTGAACAACACCCTTACTGTGCCCAGATCTTTGTGACGAAAGGCAACATGAGGCAACACCGCACAACTTTGTCCTCGCATACACACTGGATGCCACACCCCCGCCTGCTCCCCCCCCCCTCAGCTCTGAAGCCGCAAACTGGCCTTTGGTTCAGGTGTTGCCTCAGCGGTCTTACCAGCCGTGAAGATCCTTGACGCAATCTACTCCACTCGCATCACACTGGAGGGGCTGGCTACCAGGTATGGCATGAAACATGAGGAGTGGCCTGAGGCCGTGCTGGAGTCTCTCAAGGCCAGGCACAACCAGATTTACAGCCAGATTGAGGACCAGATCTGCTCCCTGGGAGGAGCCTACCACCCTCTAGGTAATCACAGTGAGGTGTACTGTTTGTGAATGCATGTGCTTTGGTCTGTGTTGGACTGCCAATTTCAGAACAATACGGCCAGAACTAGCAGCAGATTTGGGGACTGGATTTATTCCCTGGGAGGAGCTTACCACCCTTTAGGTAATCACAGTGGGGTGTAATGTCTGTACAAAGTGTGTGCTCTATGTTCGACTGTCATCTTCATTGCAGCATGGTCAGAGCTAGTAGCAGGGACTGTCATATTGATAGCAATATGATCAGAACTAGTAGCAGCTTTGGGGGCTGGACATGTTCTTTGGGATGAGCTGTCAACCCTCTAGTTATTCACAGTGATTACCCTAGGGCCTGTCTGCACTGTGTGTGTGCTCTGTGTTGGACTGTCATTTTGATAGCAGCATGGAGGACCATTGATAGCAGCATGGTCAGATCTGTTGCAAGTTTGGGGTCCAGACCTGCTCCCTGGAAGAAGCTTACCACCCTCCAGGTAACCACCATAATGAGTAGTGTCTGTCTGTTCTGTGTGCGTGTAGGTGTGTGTGTGTCTGTGTCTGTGTGCTCTGTCATGAACTGTGATGGACTGTCAAGATGACAGCAGTATGACCTTACTGGTCAAGACTATTGCAAATTGGGGACCAGGTCTCCTCTTTGAATGCAGCAGGCCCCATTACAAATGATTACCTTCCAAATGGTTGCAGGGCCAAAGAGCAAAGCTTTGATATCAGGCATAGGCCTGGAGGAACTGAACGAACTTGCCAAACCACCTGAGCCACAACAGCCTGAAGCTGAGGTGAGGCTGCCTGTTCTAATTATACACCATTACATAAACTCTTAATTGTACATGTGCATGTATAGTTGATAGCAGAACCATCATTGTATAGTGTACATGTACATATGTATACACACCCTTGTACAGAGATGCCAGTACTTCCACGGTGATGCGCATACGTTGTACTCCACACAATGGCTGACAAAATGCTGGTCAGTGCACCGCCCAGATGTGTACATGTATAAACATGTGCCGCCAAAGCAATCGTGAGAAGCACCGTTTGGCTTGAGTTCTGGCACTTACTGTCATTTGGAGCCGTTTGGTTGTGAGGTGCACTTCTTGCATGCAACCCTGTGCTGTTTGTCACCTTTGCATGCAACAGCTGCTGTGCACATGTTGCCATTGCATATGCTGCAGCCAGTGCTGACAGTCAAGCTGTGATCGCTGGCATTCCTGCAGACACAGAGAGAGTCTGTATTTGCCAAGGAGGACCAAGCTAAGAAGGACGCTTTTGATGAGTCAGACGATGAGTCAGCAATCAGTAGGACTGAGAGTGAACTCAGGGAAGTCACCAAGGTGATTCTTCATCACACACTATGTCTTTTGCGATCTCAATACAATTTGGCAATTTCAGGAGTTGTTACGTGGGCAATTGGTCCAGCTCTGTTTTGTACAATTCCTGTGAGAGTCTTATCATGACTCTGGGAAAAGGTTTCAAGCTTGCTTCTGATTTTGTGAAGATGTTTTGATGATCATGTTGACAGAGGCCACCTGTGAAATTGCTAGACTTTGTATTGTCATGATATAGAGCCTCGGACATTCTGCTCTTGGGCTGGGGCAGTGTTGTTGCACTGAGTAGCTGCCAAGTTTAGTCTATGTGTGGGTGCTGTTGTCTTGTGCTCGCGCATTGCGCCTTTCAGCGCAGATTGGCAAGGGGACTGTTGTGGCAGCATAGGGGGGTTACCAACACTTTGTTGGCAGCTTTTCCCATAAACAGTCACAAGTAAGGCCCACAAAATTGCAGATTATTCAAGAGCAGCCGCCGACGCAAAGAAGAGCAATTTCCTCCCCTACAGCCTGTATGCTCAGCAGCAGTTGGCTCAGGACTCATACCTGACTGTTCTATGACTGCAGGTCTCACAACAGCCGCCGCCTATGCCAAGAGAGGAGGCAACACCAAAGTATCAGCAGGTCTGCCTAACACCAATCGCAACTGATTGCAGGTGCTTATGAGCAGCCCCTGACGCCAAGACAGGAGGAGCTGTTTGCTCCATTACTGCCTATATGCTCTGCAGCAGTTTGCTCCCGTACAGCCTGTTTGCTCTGCAGTGCTCTTGCTCATGCTCTTGTCCATAACTCACACCTGACCATTTGCTGACTGCAGGTCCTTCCAGAGCAGCCGCCAACGCCAAGAGAAGAGGAGCAGTTTGCTCCCCTACAGCCTATATGCTCTGCAGCAGTTTGCTTCACTACAGCCTATTTGCTCTGCAGTGCTCCTGCTCATAACTCACACCTGACTATGCGCTGACTGCAGGTGGTACAAGAGCAGCCGCCAACGCCAAGAGAGGAGGAACAGTTTGCTCCCCTACCACCCCTGGACCTGGGCAGCTTGGGCAGCCTGGATGCTCTGCAGCAGGAGCTGGACGCTAAAGTGGTGGCCTCATATGCACCGGTGCCCAAGCCCTACAGGCCCTGGGAAGATATCACCCCCAATAACACTGGTCAGTGCTGTTGCTGCACTGCTGACACTCTTTTGTGTAGTTTCAATGTGTTTGTCGTCTCCAAAACATCTCCCTGATGTAAAAAGGCGTCTTCACCGTCCCCACGCGTTTCTGAATCTAGAAAGCTCTTGTAGAAAGCATGTCTCTGGAGGACGGAAATAGACTTTTTGGGATGGAAAAAAGTGCTTGTTCTCTACACTGCCTTTCTTGTCTTCTGTACTGGTTGCCTTGGCTTCGCTACTATATGTGGCATCTTCTGTACAACATAGCTTGTTTTCTCTACCCCAGACTTAGTTCATAAGAGGTGTCTATGACCTTGTGAGGTTTGCTCCTCAATGTCAAACTGATGACTCTGTGCTAGTAGGACTGCACAGTCTGCCCAAGTACCATGTCTTCGCCACATATGTGCATCACCATATGCAATTGTGTGCATGAACGACCTGCAGCCCCAGCAATGAATTGGAATGCAGCACTGCTCTGTGTGTCAGCTTGGCCCAAAGCTATTGTTTGCATCAGGGCTGTTGCGACTGACGCTCAAGCACCTCAACAGGGGCAGATGCTACAGTGGTTCTGCTTCTCACACATGCTTGGAGACACACCCATGTGCGCCCATCCACCATTCACCACTCAATCATCTTTTTTGTCTTTCTGCATAGGGTATGAAGAAGAGGAGGAGGATTACGGCTACCCTAGCCACATGCGGCAGGCCAGCCTGGAGCTCAATGTGACTGAAGTCGCATCACCTCGCGGCAGCTCTGGTAAGAGATCCTGCCCTACTCCAAAGTTCGGTCCACCCATTGACATGCCACACCTTACAGGGATGCACAAGATAGACTGCTCTGGAGGGACAAGACTTTTCCTGCTTGTACCTAGCTCATCATGAGCTGGAAAGCGTAATTGTCCCAGTATCATTATCTTATCATTATCATCATCATTCTCATTAGTATCATTGAGATGCCTATCGCCTAGTCCTGCACACAGTTCATCATACGCCTGGTTGCAGATGCTGCAGCTGCAAACTAAGGCCTGTGCCTGATCAAGCTTGCTGCGCCTGACTGCATCAGTTGTGAAATCAGTGCCTGATTGCACTGATTCCACGAGTGCAGCAGCTGCTTTGGCATCTGCCGTACTCACAAGCAGCCCCGCTGTGAGGGCCATATGGTTTGTGATGGATGGCTAGAGGGTTCAGCTGGCAGTCATGACTGTCCCATGGTTTGTGGTGAATGCCCAGGGGCTTCAAATGGCAGTCATGACTGCACCATGATTTGTGATGAATGGCCAGAGATGTCTGGGCTTTCAGATGGCAACCTGTGTCTGCAGGTTACAGCTTGAACCCACGCAGCGACCGTAGATCAGACTCATAGATTGTTTTTGCTTCTTGCTCTGAGTCTAGGAGTCTGATCTACGGTCGCTGCGTGGCTTCAAGCTGTGAGCTGCTGTCACAGATTGTCATCTGAGAGCAAAAACAGTGATGCAAAATTAACAATCTAAAGAGGTTTGAGCTAGCTCTAGGCAGACGCATGTACTGGTATGGAGACAGCCATCACATGCATGCGGCAGGCATGACAGCAGTGTGCAACTCCTGCAATGTCAGCATGACAGTCACAAAGTATGTGATGGTCTTGCAGAAATGATCACCATCAATGGCTGTGGCATGGTACAGTGCCTGCAATGTCAGCATGACAGTCACACTGTGTGTGTTGCCCTTGCAGAAATGATCATCATCAACGGCCGTGGCATTGTTCAATACAACTTTGAGGCGACAGTGGATGAGGAGCTGACTGTTGACAGAGGAGAACAGGTGATGCGTGTACATGATGTGTGTGTGTGTGTGATGCTTGTATATGATGCGCATATATATGTATTTATGTATATATATATTTATGTATATATGTATGTGTATATGTGTATATATATATGCGCATCATATACAAGCATATATATATGTATAGGGTTGAAATATGTATATGTATTATATATATACACATATATATGGATATGGATATGTATATGTATTATATAAAGTGTATGCAGGCAAACTCGCATGTGTATCTAAGCGTAAATATATTGCGTGTATAATTGTACATAATACAAATGTGCAGGCTGACTTCATTTGCACGCATTTGATCACATCGGGTACTGCTTGACTACCTTGCATTGCTGTTGATGATGCTTGCCGCAGTACACACACAATACGCGCAATTATGCAATACGCACTCCTTTGGGTCTTGCAAGAACATGAACTTGACTGCAAGTTGCTGTTGTACATAACCTTGCTTGTTTCACTCTGATGACCCACAATCACATCTGTCCATGCAGCCCACGAGATTCATAGCTGGCTGCAAGTTGCCAACATAAATAACATTGCTTGTTTCACCCTATTGCCTCACAGTCACACCTGTCCATGCAGTTGCTGTATGGGTTCATTCTGATCTCTTCACAGCTCATCGACCCGCTATAAATAAGCTTTCCCAGCTCAGACCTCAACACAATTCCCGGATCATGCACCAAGGTGTCAAAGGTGAAATCTGAAGGAGTCGGAGGAGTCTGGACAGGAGCTGGTTTCGGGCACTCGAAGCCTACAGGGGGTCGGTAGACTGTCTCCTCAACACTGCTGGCCAAGCTGCCAGTTCGAACTGCAAGATCAGCAACAAGATCCTGCAGTTCGAACTGGCGGCTTGGCCAGCAGTGTTGAGGAGACAGTCTACCGACCCCCTGTAGGCTTCGAGTTTCCGAAACCAGCTCCTGTCCAGACTCCTCCAACTCCTTCAGTTTTCACCTTTGCCATGGAGGTAACAACAAGAACATCAACAACAACAGCAACAATAGCAGTAGTAATAACAACAACAATAACAATGATAAGAATAACAATAACAACAACAACAATAATAATAATAATAGCAATAATAATAATAATAGCATTATTGATGTCTATGCAGGTGGAGGTGGCCCACGAGATTGATGGGTGGCTGCAAGTGGCCAACATCCATGGGGAGGTGGGCCTGGTGCCCTCCTCCTTTGTGCGCATCCTGCACCCCGGGGAGGTCACCCCTGCAGCCGTGGGGGCGGCGGGAGCAGCGCTCTCCAGTGCTGTCTCCACCGGTGTTGAGGGCTTGCCAGGTACACATCACACGCCACATGCCTCCTTAAATCTGCGAATGCACCATCAAGGTGTATGTGCATGTGATCACATAGAACAGCTCATTCTCTAGCATTGTTGAAGGCTTGCCAGGTACACAGCACATGCTTGTTGCACGTAAATGCACACGCAAGGTATAAGCAAGCATACAGTACACAGTCTGCTGAAAAGAATTGCGCAGAAGGCCCTCTCTGCTGTTGATAGATCTTATGCCTCTTCTTCTTTCCTGCTGCTTCTTGCTTCTCCTCTTCTTCTTTTGCCTTGCGTTTTGGTTTAAGTAGTATGCCTGTGTCTAGGTAGAAGAGGCATGGACGATAGTTATTCCTACGGCATGCAGCCCTCCTCAGCAAGGGCTTCTGTGGCCTCCTCTGAGGGCTACGGCCCCAACAGGGCTTCCAGGAGTACCCATGAAGATGCTTTTGGGGGAGGCGACCCCCTGGGTGAGCCTCCTCGCCATTCAGCCATACATTCTGCTACTTCTTTGCCCTTCTTTGTGTCAGCTCATTTGCGCTCGCTAAAACACTTATCATTTGTTAACTGGTTCATTTGCTCCCTCTTTATATGTGTTGGTTCATTTCAGTCAGTCTGTCAGTCAGTCTGTCAGTCAGTCTGTCAGTCAGTCTGTCAGTCAGTCTGTCAGTCAGTCAATCAGTCAAATATTCACAGCCATGCTCAGCCTTATGTGTTTGTTTACACCATGAGTGTCAACCAATGCCCTCTGCCTGTTGCACACGAGACGTGATGTGAAGTAAAACCAGCAAGAATGGGTATGATTGCTGTTCAAACATGCCTGTTGCACACGAGACATGACGTGAAGTAAAACCAGCAAGAATGGGTATGATTGCTGTTCAAACATGCCAGCCCAGCGCGGTGGCAAAGGTCTTGCAACCCCTCAAACTTGGCCCATATTGACACAGTCCAAGTGCTGTCCAGCCTTGCTCCACATGGGAGATTGCTCAGAAGCATTGCTCGTGTCAGGCCTGAATGCAGCAGCTTCTGTGTATTTGCATAATACACAGTGATAGGCATTAAGCAGCAACACTTCAAAGACAACACTCTCCTAGAGCGTGCTTGTTAGTCATGCCACATAGTGAGAAATGAGTGCTGAACTGAAGCCCTCCCTGGTAAACCTGCAGAGTCCTGGAAGGACACAGACTCCAAGGGCTGGGGCAACAACAGCTGGGGCAGGTCCCCACAGGCCCCTGCAGCTGCGCCCAGAAGTGTAAGCACGCCAACACACCCCATTGCTGCTCTTCTGCTTTGCTGGCCAGTTGTACTGAAGTGCAGTCTCAGACTTACTCCATACCCCTGTAGACCTGACATTGACCATCCCTCTTCTCCAAGCATGAAAAGAACCACACCTGTTCCTGCATCTGCACAACTGCCCCTTGCTCACGACAACTTGCACCACTGCCCCTTGCTCATGGCAACTTGCACCTCTGCCCCTTGCCCGTGACAACTTGCAAAGTGCCTGGCAAAAGCATATTACACTAGCAGTGGTGCTCAGCACTGAGTGTGTGAGCTGTTGCAGGAGCTGAACGCCTTTGCATCTCAGCAGCTGGACTTTGACTTAGAGGAGGAGGCTCCCCCTGCCTATGGAGATGCCTTTGCAGCCCGCCCAGGTCAGCCTCGCTCAGTCTTTGCTTTCCAATAACAATAACAATAACAATAACAATAACAATAACAATAACAATAACAATAACAATAACAATAACAATAACAATAACAACAACAATAACAATAATAATAAATATTGATGATAATGATAATGATAACAATGATAATGATGATAACAATTTACAGGCATTCCAGCTAATTATTGCCAGGCACCTACTAGGTGCTTTCCACCGCTGTGATACAACTGCAAAGCCTGAACTTAAAGGTGCAAAGGATTGCAGTGACCTGATGTATGCCATCACTGCTGTCCGCTGCAAATGCATTCAGCCTTACCTTTGCTTGTCCTTGATGCTTGCGTGCTATTGCTGGTACACATGCAGGTAGGCTTGTTCAAGAGGGAGAGAACTGCCTACGTCCCAAGTTGCAAAGTATTAGCTTAGGTAGTCGACAGCTACCTAAAGTAGTACAGTCAGCACAGCATTGGTGGCAATGTGTTGATGTGCTGCTCTTGTAGATGCGGAGCCAAGGCTGCAAACTGCCCAAAGTGGTCAACATCCAGAAGTGGGCACTGCAGTATCGGATACCCCTATTCTCTCCCAGACCCCTGCATCACCTTCCAGGTCACCAGCTGCTCCCACACCCGCCTATCAGCCCACCAGGTTCGCCAGTGAAGCTGCCACAGAAGCTTCACAGGCAGCTGATGCCGGCAATGGTGACGTCAACCTGCGTCAGGGAGAACCACAGCAGGAGTTTGTTGCGCCTGTTGCAAGGGGCTTGTCAGACACGCCTTGGCTCAGTGATGTAGAGCCACAGGCAGCTGCTGTTGCTCAGCCTGAGCGTCTGTCTGTGACTCGGGCGCCTGAGCGTGAGTTGGCAGCTCAGCCACCTCAGCAGGAGTTTGTGAGTCAGCAATCTCTGGGAGCAGGCTCCACTGGATTTAATGGCGGGGGCTTTGTAGGCAGGGCAGGGCGCTTGTCAGAAGAGCCCCAGGGCAGGCCGTTTGAGCAGCAGCCACAGAGCCCTGCAGGGCGTATTGAGCAGGAGCCCCAGGGCAGGGTTTTTGGGCAGCAGCCTCAGGTGACTCAAGGTCGCTTGCAGGGACAGCCTCTAAGCAACAGCAGTGCTTTTGCAAATGGCAGCCAAGGGTTTGAAGCAGAGCAGCAAAGCTTTGGTGGTGTTCAACAGGTAATCACTCATGACATCACACCTTGCTTGATCACCTATGCTTATGCAGCCTGCTTCCGTTGATACTTCCTCTGTTACACACGCAACTATAACTTATTATAATTAGCATGATTGTTTATTGGTATTGTTGATACTTCCTCAGTCACAGACGCTGCAGATCTTTGTCTGAGATCCACAGAAGTTTGCTTGTCCTGCAACAAAGCAGGCAGCATGAGCCCAACACGCGTTGTTTGTCACGATGCTCATGTGTCTGCTGTTCACAGTTGCATTGGCTGCTACTTGCAGGTTTGCTGGCTTTTGTTATGCAACTCATCCGTCAAGTTACTACAGCTGATCTTGCACATCGGCGATGCACAAACTCACACCGTCGTGCATGCTGTCACTACATTCTTGGCAAAGCCTCTGCTGCATGCAGGTATCTAACACTCCCATTCTGGGTGGACCAGCAGCTGCGCCTCAGCAGCAACCAGCGTCAACCACACAGGCAAGCGTCCCTCAGCAGCCGCCACAGCAGCTTCCACAGCAGGTGCAGCAGCAGCCACCCCAGTCTGCCTTCTCCCGCTTTGACAGCTTTGGGACGCAGTATGACGATGGGTCAACCTCAATGCAACCCCAGAGGCTGCCTTCCATGTCCCTGGGACCAGCCACGTCCCTGGGACCGGCAAGGTCCATCCCTGAGGGAGCACCTGTTGTTTTTGAAGGTAATTTTGCGACTGGATCTCACATGGCATGTATTGAAGTGCTACATAGAGTATATGCCAACTCACCACCACATTGCTACCCCTGCATGGCGGTAGACTGATTGAGACTGGCTGAGACTGCATGTTTTATGGTGCGTATGTGTGACTGAGCACATTTTACAGATGCTGGCATGATATATGTTGTATGCAGTAGATGAGCATGCTCCTGCACCTCTTCAGCTTGTTGTCAAAATAGCATGCTGAGATGCTAAGTGGAATCAGCAGGTACAAACCAGAGTGCCTTTTCTGGTGTGCTGGCAGTTACAGTGATGTGCAGATGCAGTCTTCCACTGCATGACAGCTACCCAGTCCCATATAAATGTGCAAACCCGTGTCTTTCATCGAAGCTTATGCTCAGCTGCGCAAATGCATAAACCACATGATTGTGCTGATACAGCCTTAACACAATTGCAGTGCATGTTTCAGATACAGGTCTGCCAAAGCTTGGTCCAATCTCAGCACACCGGCACAGACGCACCATGTCATCTGAGCTGAACATGACTCCCAGGAGGGCTCCTGAATCCCCAATGGGCAATGTCAGTCCCAGCCTGGGGTCCCCAGCCTCAGAAAACAAGCCCAAGCCTTGGCCTGGTCTTGTGCTCTATGGTAAGCAGCCTGTCTGCATGTGTGTTTCAACCTGGATGGATATCATGCTGATAGTCTGCTTCTGCATTACCTCGCTTGCGGCACAAGATCGTAAGGCCTCCTTTCAGCTTTGCTATGACGTCAGGACATGCTCTGTATGCTGCTGGTCATAGTTTTGTGCTGCTGAACATAGTAGTGTGCTACAAACAGTGCAATGACAGGTCTGTGTGTTGAGTGGGACTAGCACTCAGTCGACTGCCGGGCGCTCAATCAGTACTGCTAGGTTGCGACGCAAAAGCTTTCGTCAAAAGCGTGGTGTACAGGTTTTGATGCCGAGAGTGAGGAAGAGGCAAGTGTGTACCCTGGTGATGAGATTATAGTCCACCAGGAGGTTGAGGGCTGGTACCAGATCACACGAGTTGCAGACCAGACGCGCGGGCTTGTACCGGCATCCTACGTGCAAGTCACGCCATAGCCTGTCGATGAGTGTGCTTACTGTCCCTGATCTAGCTCAAGAGCTTTGAATCATCATTGCAATCCAGCACAGTTGCAGCATGCCCATGTTGATTGTTTGTCTGGTCACGTGATACTGTGTTTATTTCACGGTGTGGGCACAAGTTGCCTCGTGATTTGTGGTACAAAAGCCTCTCCTCAACAATGACATACGCTTGAGTTGGTAAAACTGAGCTGCGACCTGACTGTGATTTATGATTTTTGACAGAAGAAAGAAGGATGTGCTCAGGGATCAAGCTTGTGGCCAGTATGCACGCTGCTTTGTTAGCTGTCAGCTGCCAGAGTGTGCTGGATAGCCTCATTGTTGTTGCTGACATGCTTTCTGTGGTCTCAAATCAAGTTGCAACTTGACAGGCAGTGACAGGTAGACTTGCGTGACCTTTGCACACTTGCAACATGGGTATGAAAGGTGGTGGTGTTGTCCATACCTACTGCACGGCTTGGTTCCATATGGTTTGCAGTGAAGAACTTGTTTATCACAATGCAAATTGCATCAAATACGTGATGTAGCCTGAGACAACCCTGTATGACTGCATACTGTGCCACAATCTTCACGATCCAGGCATGTTACCAAGCTCTGCAGATTAGTGCATCCTTGTTTGAGATCCGGGTGCAAGTTCCAGACATTATTTTTCCAAATACAGCTGCTGTCAAAAGTCTGCATACAGTAATGGCACTGCTCAGATGAAACCTTGGAGTGAATGCTGTGCGCAATGCAAATGGCGGCGAGGCCAGCCAGTGTTAGCAGACGAGCCTGCGCACCTGCTGCTGTGACCGTTGCCGTTGAAAACGCTTGTGCCGCAAGCTGCAAGGCTTTGGCTAAAGCAGGTTAGCTAACAGTGAGGCAAAAAAGCTGGTGTCAGCCAATAGTCAGGTTTGAGGCTGCCCAGCAGGCAAGATCATAGGAAGCAATACGTTGTGAAGGTCAAACCTTCTGGCAAAACAGGCCAGCTGTCTTGTCTATTATCTAGTTTTCTCAGCAGAGCAGGAAGCAGTGGCTGTTTAAGCAAAGGCTTGCTGCCTGGACAAGCTTGCCTCTGACAGAGGTTGAGCCTGATCATTTAACAAACCTTTGTTTTGAGTGCAACCACTTGCAGAGGCTCACCTAGCACATTGCCCAGCCTGTGCAAAAAAAAGCGAGAGTTTAGCCCCGAGTTCAGTCTTTTGCCAACAGCTTTTACCGTATTTGGCTGGGAAATTTGAATCTGGCTAGGGTTTGCAGGAATCTGAACAGCTGGGGTTGCAAAGTTAGGTGTGCAATCCCTAATGATTTGGTGACTCATGTTCATAGAGAGAGAGAGAGAAAAGTGTCAGTCTGGGATGCACAACAATGTTCATGGCCACAGGAATGCAAATGTGTGTAACAGCCTGGGATGACTAGGGATTCAGTCCGGGGAACTGAAGTCAAATTTGACCATGCCTGGTGTGTCAAGGTTTACCTATTTGGTCCCTCCTAGACTCCGGAAGCCAAGCTTCCATCCGTTTCCACTCGCAGGGAAACGGATGGAAGCAAGAGCATGTTCCCGTGCGCCCTGCAGCCTTGGTCCCGTCAACACGGTAGACAGCATCCGCCTGGCAACAGACAATGACTCGGGCGTGCAGTAGGCATGCTATTCTGTCCGTTACGGCGTTGGTACTCATTGCGGCGCATGCCAAAGCCGGACTAGTTGGAACGTCTGTGCACACTCGTCTTGCAAAGTACGAACGCAAAATGAGGTCTTCGCGTGATCCGGACAGCCTTCCAGACAGCGCTCCGAAAAATCACGCACCCGAAGTCACCCCAGAAGCGGAACCACAGGTTCCGGCTGGACACACGGAGCCTTTTCCCGCGGCGAATCCATATGTGGACCCAGGGCAGCAGTACTTCACTAAACAGACTTCCGTCGATCACTTTGGGAGTGTGCGTTGTGCTTCCGTTCTTGTGCTGTAACAGCGTGGCGCAACTCTTGAAACGCGCTGAACTTGTTCTCACGCTGAAGTGTTATGGAATATGCAGGCTCAGTACTCCAAAAACAGCACGTTCCCTTTAAGATATTTTCTGGTTTGGCCGGGAACTCCTCCCGATGCGTCAACACCAATCTTCATTTTCATGGGTCAAGAGCAACCCCTTTTGTACGTCCTGCAGACACCTGCTGCAAATGTCGAAGCATTACTTGTGATTGACCTTATGCCTGTGCATTGCTCCTCCTACAAGCTTTTGATGTTGTAGCTAGAGTGTCCTGCATCATTTCAGCCTCTAGTGCTTTGGCCACAAGCAGCTTGCATAATATCCACCCAGAGTGGTTCCTTTTCCTGCTGCAGCTCTGCAGATGTCGGCTTAGGCTACTATTCCGAGCTTGCACATCAAACAGGCGCCTTGCAGATCTGGCCTGAGCATCGGTACTATGCAAATGAGGTGCCGTACCTCCCCTATGACAATTTCGAGCACCTGAATGTTGAGCAGGCACTAGTTGACCATGTTGAGGTGGTGCTACATGTGCAAAAGCTGCTTGGCATGGACCAGAATCCTGTCATTGCTGTCGGTGGAAGCTACAGTAAGCAAAGCTTTCCTGCTGTAGTTAGTGTAATTGTTATGACTTGTGCAATGTGCTTTTCATGATCATACCTCTGCTTTCTGATCACATTTTGTCATGCTCAATGCAGCCTTGCATCTGTTTGTGCAGCAACGACCGCCCATGCGCACCGCAAAGACCAAACACACATAGTGAAATCAGCTTTTGTTTTTGCCAGGTCCCTTTACCATACATTTGAGAAAATAGTTGCACTCACGTGCAATCCAGTGTGACTCTATATGCAAGCCCTGGCGACCTTATGCCAATTGTTGTTGGTCTTGTCAGGCGGAGCTCTAGCAGCATATATCAGGATCCGATTTCCAGATGTCATTGCTGGAGCTGTTGCATCTTCAGCAGTTTTGTTGGGTTGCACTGGACTTGGTGTGGTAAGTTCATTATGTTGCCATGACAGAGGAGCACATGTGCACACAGCAATGCCCGCAGTTCTTCATGTATGACCAATTGTTTGTTTGAACTTGTGATCATTGCTTGCTGTTACCTTGACTGTTCAATTCTGCCCTGGATGCTTGCCATGGTGCAATGCTGTGCTGTGTGAGTGACAAAGCTTCTTGTCTGGAAACAGCCTTTGATCCGGGTGCAGGATCCTAGCTTTGATCCATATGCGTTTGCAAAAGTAGCAACCCGCACAGCCTCTAGCGAAGCAGGCTCAGCAGCAGCATGCCCTCTGAATGTTCAAAACTTCTTCAAGGAGCTCTTTGCCCTTTCAAACAATTCAACAGGCATTAAAACAATTAACCATCACATGAAGCTCTGCTCAGATTCAGATTTAAAGTCGGCCCAGGATGCCCCAAGCCTTGCAAACTTTCTGGGGTATTTGTGGGTCGTTGGGGTAAGTTGCGCAATCCAAAATCACTTTTCAGGCTGCATTTTCCTTACTTAACCTCACTGTATGGAGACGCTAGCAAGTTGTTCTCTGCTCACTCATTGACTCTTTCGCGTACTCACTCACCCATGCACTCACTCACCCATGCACTCACTCACACAGTCTTGCATGTGTTTGTGCACTCACTCACCTGCCTACTCACTCACTCATGTGTTGCGTTGCTTGCTCATTCCCTTACCCACCCACCCAGTGAGTGGGTTAATGCATTGCCTACCCACCTGAACACTCACCGACTTGTGAACACCCCCTACCACTATCCACTCACTCACCAGGCCTGTGCATTTATCCAACTAATGACAAGGCAACAATTATACAAGATGTGCTTTGCAGGCCCAGTATGACTACTCTTTTGCAGACCAAGGATTTATAGCAAATCAAGTGCAGGCTGCCTGCAGCCTCCTGGCTGATCCCAATCTGACAGGGACAGATCTGCTTGATGCAATGTCACAAGCAGCTGATGTGCTTCTTGCAAACGCCAGCACTGCGATTGTTGGGTGCCTAGATACCTCTGGCTTCAACACCCCTACATTCAACTTCAGTTGGGAAAATGTCAATGCATGGGAGTATCAGGTGGGCCTGGTTGTTGCAAGTGCAGCTTACCGCATGTGGTTGTTGCAAGTGCAGCTTACCGCATGCAATGTTCCATCATATGTGTTGCCTATTGCCAGCAGCCAAGCTGCTGTGGAAACAATCTGCAAACCTGAAACTACACACTCTTGGACATGGGGCGGATGCTCATGCCCGGCATCTCTTTCTGCCTCTCTGGGGGGGGGGGTCCTGTCGGCCCACTACTTTAGGCTGTTTTGTGGTGCAGGTGTGCACTCAGCTTCCGCAACCCAATTCATATGACGGAGGTGAGCTCACTATACGTCATGTGTCACACAGGTATTCATGTTTACAGCGCTGGCAATTTAGATGCTCATGAGAATGTTCTGGCACCTGTGAGCCCTCATAGATGTGAAGGGCTCTGGCTTCTGTTACATGGCCAAATAACACATGGCTGCAATGAGGTACAACTAATGCAGCATGATTGGTCACAATGCAATACCATTGTCACACTTTGTTGCAATCAAAGTCATTATTCAAGGTGGTCTTGGTTGCACATATGGCAGGAAAGCTTATAGGCATCATTTCTGACTTGCCAGTTGTGTGGTGCCTCAATCGTTTGCAAGTCCATGGTTTGAACAGAACTCATATGTCCCAGCAACAACTGCTCAGATGTGTTGTACATGCTCTAATTCTGAAACTGACGCAGGAACCGACATGTTTTTTGACTTACCTTATGATGTGGATGGATCCGACGCAGCATGCTTTCACTACTCTGGTGTCCACACACAGCAAAATTGGGCTGCTACCAAGTAAGCTGCTGCTACTGCTACATCATTGATACCGCTCCTACTGTTTTTGCTCAATACAGCTGCTCACCTTCTAAGGCGATGTCAGCTACAACCTATGCCCACTCTGCATTCATAAGATGACCTGATCAATAGCAAAGCTATTTTGGCTGCATGTTTCTGACAACTCCTTTTTGGTTCTGGATGCCTCCTCAACTTTCACACTGACCGCATGTTGCTGACAGCTGTGACCTTGCTCTAACGCATGCCAATCTTACGTGTTGTTGGCTGCATGTTGAATGTACTGTGAATGCATGCAAGTGTCATATGATGTTGCATTATATACATCCAGGCCACAGCCCTATGCACACTCACGCAAACATACATGCAGCAAGATGTGCATCCACATCTTTAGTCCTCATGACCTGCCATTCAGTCACAGGAGTGCAACTTTATGCATGTCATTTGATGCTACATGCATCAAATGATTTATTGCTTGCAAGTGCAGTTTTGGGCTATCGGCAATTCGTCAGTCCTCAAACATATTCTTTACGAATGGCTTTCTCGACCCATGGAGCGCCTGTGTCCCTAGTACAAACATATCCGACACAGTGACAGTTGCTTTACATGGTAATCTCTCCTTGGACTTGCAGTAGTGTATGCTTACGCACGACAACACAAAAAGCTGATACCGTGTTGCTTTGCACTCAGTCTAAGGCGCATACAATTGACTACACCAGGCACGCTATGGTAGCATTTTGGCTGTTTATAAGGTAGGCTCAGATTCGTTGAGTCTTCCTTGAAGAAAGACGTTTGTGCCTCTTTGTGCATTTGGCTGTGCATCCTGTTTCCAATCAGCGCTCTGTACATGTCCTTCATGGCTTGGCTGATTTGCCTTGTTGCATCCTGGTGCTAAGCACAGTCACGTCTTGTACAACACTTTGTTGTTGACTTACTAGTAGTGCTTTGCGTTTGCTGCAGATGGCGCTCATGTTTCTGACACGACAAGCTCCAAGCCTGCCTCTGACACTCCTGGTGTCATTGAAGTAAGACGGCAGGCTGCACAACTCATAGCTCAATGGGTCACAGATTACAGTTCCAACAGGAACAGCATCCCTTTTTCAAATCCAGCAAATGTATTCAACATGCCTTACAGCCTAGGAGGGTATACAGCTGCTGTGAATGACACCCTGCCTGGCAGCAACCTGACACGCAACACTCAGGTGCTGAACTCAAGCGCAACACAGAGCAATGCTGCAGTCTAATGTGTAGATGATGTTGTTTCACGCAGTGGTGAGCTCCGGGCTGCCGCCTTGGGAGGCTCCGGTTATGATCGCTGAAAAGCGTAAACTTTTTTTTTTTTTTCATGTAGTGGTGTACAAAATTGCAACTTAGAAGCAACTGCAAGACAATCCATCATCAAGTCATAGAATCATAGAACATGTGGCTTGTCGCAGTTGCTCATATGCATACGTCTACACATTGTAGGTCATGCAGCTTTGTGTACATTGTTGTCTACGCCAGAGCACATACGCTTCACGTGACATGCGTTTGCGTTTGCTCATCATTTTTCAGTTGCTCCACATGACGATCTTTAAAGCGATGCTGCTGTACTTTGTTTGTTGCTTGCCTTTGTCATGGTTGTCAGCCTGACCTTCTACCTTATTTAATTTGGGCTGCAACTTAGAAAATTTGAGTTGACCATTGTACATACGTATAAGCAAAGATCATTACGTCCTTCACCTAGGCATTGGAGCAGGTTATCAAATTCCTCCGCAACACACGCAATAAATAGGGTGTCTCACCCCCGACTTCATCATGACACGCGTAGATACCGCGACAGTGCCATTGTATCAGGTACATCAAGTCTGGTCCGCTGCACGGCATAGAACGAGAGGCATGTTAACGAAAGAGTCCTGCTTACTATCAGGTCGATGCGTTTACGCCACAGCTATTTGGCGGAAATCCTGCAGCAGTATGTTTGCTGCACAAATGCCTAGAGACGGCAACAATGCAACAAACTGCAGCTGAGATGAACCTATCAGAAACTGCTTTTATTGAGCCAGTCAGGTCTGAGGCCAGCGGCAGCGGCAGCGGCAATCCCTTTGTTGAGCTTGCTGACTTTAACCTGCGGTGGTTTACGCCTAGGAAAGAGGTCAACCTCTGTGGCCATGCAACCATGGCCTCTGCAGCTGTTTTGTTTGAAGGTATGTATAAGCGGTGAGACTTCTGCTTCAGCAACATCAGTCCAGCGTCAAGCACTCTTTGCATCATAGCAGAAGGCAACCAGCAAGAAGTGCTGCATTTCGAGACACGTAGTGGCAGGCTGTCTGTACGGCGAGATCAAGCAGCACAGAAGGGGCTGCACCTACAAATGGACTTTCCTGCATTTCCTGCCACTGCAGCCTTGCCACCTTTGGTGACCAAAGTCAAGGACAAGCTCAAGGTATGTTCCAGCGCTGTAGCAAAGCAGCAATCAGCATACGGGTACTTTTAGAATATGCAGTATACATAGCTGCATTGGATGTTGCAAATCTGTGCACAACCCTGAGGTAATCTCCATGTGTGCAGGGTTGTTTCACAGGCGTGCAAACACAGGACGTGCTCATGTCACTGGATCTCAAGTATGTACTGGTAGTGCTAGCCTCTGGCACCACTCAGCAACAGCTTATGGACATGCAATGTGATGCAAGGCTACTTGAGTCCCTAGCAGACCAAAAGGATGTATTTGCTGTATGTGTCACTTGCTCAGGTGTGGCAGCATACATGATTCACTGCAAGTTCTTGGCAGCCTGTTATTGTGACATCTCCTTGTTTTTGATCTGATGGTTGTTATTTCTTTTTGCTTTGTCCACTGTTCATTGCTTATACTCCTTGCGGCACTGCAAGCCCTGCAGAGAGTTGACCTCTAGAGGCAATTCAGTCTATTGCATGCATTCACACTATGTTGCATCCATATTCGCTTGCTGGAAAGGTGGGTGCATGCTGCTCTTCATATTGTTCAGCAGCATAGTCTACCAAACTTTAGTTTCACAAAACCACAAAACCATTGAGCAGAAATCCACATTCAGCTGGACAGCAAATTGATTATGATTATTATCATTACTGTTATTGTTATTGCCCAATTGCTTGTTCTGTGTCACCAGGGGACAGTAAACCCTACCACTTTCTGTCAAGATTTTTTGCTCCCTGGGCGGGGATTGATGAAGACCCTGTGACAGGCTCAGCCCATGCCATGCTGGGACCCTACTGGGCTCAGCATCTGGACAAACCTGAGAAGACACTGCGTGCCAGGCAGTGTTCGGCACGAGTTGGGGAGCTGCAAGTCAGCGTAGACAGCGAGAAATCCAGAGTGACAGTGGCGGGTCAAGCAGTCATTGTCAGCAAGGGTGAGTTGTTTGTCCCCAGCAGTGCAAGCAGCTAGCGTGACGCAACAGAACTGAAGTACGGTCTTTGAAAGGAATTCTTACATGGTGAATACGTAGCCCAAATGTTTTCAAAATTCACAGCAATGCTCACAGATTCAATCAGGAGGTCACAAGGCAAGAAGAGAATGCGAGAATACCTGTAGGAGAAGTGGTGCTAGCTAACTATTAAGCCTGTGTAGCAGGGCTGAGGCAAAAGGTGCATTGCTAGCAAACTAGGGATCTAGGTTCCTGCATGCATTGTTACAGCATGAACAACGTCCACATTTGTGGTGACAGCATGCTTGACATTGGATACAGATTGTGTTCTTTGGTAATAATCCAGTGAGCTGCACTGGATTATTTAGCCCAGCATTCAGTTGCAACAATCTTTTGTTCGAGAGTGCGGATTTTGAGTCAGTGCTAAGCCTGTCATCATGAATGCATACTGTAGAGGAAGCCAAAAACTATTTACTGATACTTATGTAACTTTTGCACATGCACTGACATGTCATTGCATGCAAGCCTCATGACATTTGTCACTTTGAAGTATCTGACTGATCCATTGAGGCTATCAGTATAAGGCGACTGCAAAAACAGGAAATCTGGCATGTTGTAACCAGGAAATGGACGGATCAAACAGACAGCTTCACACCTGTGCATACTAAACTGCACATGCTGATAGACAGGACTTGCTGAATATCTTGCGCGTCTGGGAGAAATTTTTATTCTCATCTAAATCTACTCTGCTAGCATCCAAGGGTCTCGCCTTCAGCATGATCAGCATCTGATGTCCTGTCACCATATTCATCAGCTGCCCTGGAGGCTCAAAAGCTGTATCAGAGCATTTGGTGTGCATAACGCCTCGTCTTGAACGCTGTCTTCGAGGGGGCAAGCAAGCACATATAAAGCTCAAGCTAAGACTGTCGTCAGTGCTCAGCAGTACCTGGTGTTACTGAGGTCAGATGTGTACTGGAAATTTCTGCTTACTCAGATACCTCAAACCTCCACAAGTCTACTTCAATGTCTCTTGACTTCTGCCTGCAGCAAAGTGCAAGCCGTGAAGCTTGCCAACACAGCATGGCCTGCTGGTTGTGGTCATGCTGTGCATGCTGAAGTCTGCATGCATGTAGAATACAAAATGACCTGGCCACATAAACCATAACGTCTATGACATCAGGTGCAGTCACAAAGCAGCTTGCAAATGCAACATGCATACAGGCATATTCACAGCTCCACACACCAATTAAACAGATTATGCCAGCTGTTGTCCTGAACTCAAGCCACACATTACAATCACGCAACACCATCTTGTGCTTGCATTGGTAACAAGAAACACAGCTTTGTATGTCTGCTGCAAACGTACTTGTGGAAGGCAAAGGTTGGGGGCAGGTCATATCGTAGCTGTGCCAGGACTTCGGCTGACTTGGCCTTCAGCTGCTGCATTGCAATCTTCTGTATGTATTGCCGAGTGGAGGATTTGTGTAAAGAGTACACTGACCCTCTTGAGATCTGCAGCAGACCATGGTCTCATACCACTAGAAAGAAAAGAAAAGACTACGCCTTTTGGCATCAAATTAATGAGAAGCCAAATACTATACCGGGCTGCCCAGGCTCATACCACTACATACGCCAAGTGCTACATTGAGCATGCAGTCAAGCTCTGACAAGCTACTGTACATGTGCAAAAGCATTTGGATAGCCAGTCTGTGTATATCAATGTCACAGTGGCTTTGCATACAGAAGAATGGACACCACACAGTATGGACCAATGCATCTTCTGACCACACACGTTGAGCGCAAGTCTGCCTTGTGCTTACTGTCACACATGCACAGCTTCCTTTTGCAAGCAAGTGACCATGCACCTGTGCCACATTTGAGCCAAGTGTAGTTTCAAGCTGAAATCGTATTTGCTACTGAGTTGTGCTACAGCAAGCAACTTTTCAAGTTTCGTGAAACTTTGAGTACTGATGATCAGATATTTCTTCGCTTTACCTGAAAGGCGGCCCGCAGAAACTCAAGGTCTGCACCTTTTCTTCTTGTACCAAAGGGTGGGTTCATGATGACGGCATCTGCCCACATTGAGACTGACCCACTCTGCAGCTGGCTGATGTTGCACTGGACCAGGTCTATCTGCGTTCAAGCATGTGGTCGATGCCCACAAAGCAACACTGTGCGATCCTGCCTATGCTATGCCACAAAGAGACAAGACCGCGATTTGCATTGTACGATTCTTGTTTATGAGTGTAAAGCATGCACAATTATCTTGTGCTGCAAGTCTCATGTGCTGAGCATACACTGCTGCCAGATGTTGACAAGTGCATCTTCCGGCATTGCTCCTGCAACAATTCTGCATGCAACATGTGACATTGAAGCTGTCCTATGTTACTGTATACAGCGTACATGTGACAGAGCGCGACCTGAAGTCCTTCAAACTGTTCGCAGTTGCTCTGTGCTGTATGCAAGGCATCCTCATCAATGTCAATAGCAATGACATGCACACTGCCCAACATTGCTGCTCCTATGCTGAGCATTCCCTGCACAAACAGGTCGCTTGCTCTGTGACTGAGCAACACCTGTGCTCTTTGTGTACGTTTCCTTTCCTGAGTGCAAGTGTAGATCAGTGTCTCATACAAGAAATGGGAATGCTGGCAGCACTGGCAGCTCACTGTTCCACAACCCAGATCTGCGACGACTTTGCCCTCAAACTCATTGTATGCATTGTCAACCTGCAAACGGCAGCTGTATGATAGAGACCCACAGATAACACAGTGGCAGGGCTGCAGCAGTGTTTAACCTATTTCCATATGTGCAGGTGTTAGTGAGACTTCTTACCGTGAACAGCAAACGAGAAGCCAGGTGTGGACCGGTTGGGTACTGTTCGAGTTCCACCTTGGGGTTATCGAAAACAGCTATGTCCTGCAATAAGAAGACAAGTTACGAAAAGTGCATATACATATCAAGATACAGGCTGTGGCCAGCTGCATGGGGAAAAGTGGTGTGAGACGACCTGCATCAGCGACTGCAGTTCTTTCAGCTTCATACTGTGCTGCTGCTTCAGCCAATCTCAGAGTCACGTCTTGGCGAGACGTGCCAGGCATGCAGCCGAACAGCTGTTCCAGGCCCAGGCCCGCGTACCGTACTGCAGTGATCTGATCTGAAAAATCTGAGAGGCTGGATAGTAGCGCAATAATGCATGCGAAATGTGCGCAAAGGCTGCAGCGACATCTTTGCAGCAACGCAAAAGGAATGGCATGTGCCACTCTCGTTACGTGATCGTAGAATGTCAACAGCTTTGACTTTTGGCACAAACAGTTGTGTTGCATGTTGTCAACGCTTTTTGTGGATTCCATGCAGTGCAATGGTGCAGGACTACGTATTAACGTATAGCTAGCTTACCAAAGGGTGTGGACGGGATGAACACCGAAGCTTCGCGACAAACCCTGGCTTCTGCAAGCAGCACATCTTCCACAGTTGACCAAGGACGCACAAGGCGCGGCTTGGAGACTCCGGTGAAGCGTCGGCCTGAACATATCGACAGGAACGTGGCAACTCCAAACTCAGCAAGACACGCGCGGCCCTGGCGTGGGGTAACACCCAGTCACAATAGCAAACCTGACGTCACCCTGGTGAATTTCAGCAAAGCCAAACCGCAAAATTGCCTGAAGCATTCGACAATATGATTACATCTGCACACTGATCTGCAGCGCTTTTGTTTGACTGCGGCTGACACACCATCTGTCCCAAGCTGCTTTGACACTTGTTTTGCGCATGCAGCCTGCTTGCACCCCTAGGAAGCCAGCGCAGCACATAGCAAGGGCTCTTGGGGCTGCTTCCCATGTGTCAGCAACGCCTAGGCCTAAGAGCAGTCCCACCCACAGCCCCCCTGATAGTCCCAGGAGCACTGGGGATTTCAGCACCTTCTCTGATGGAGACTGGGAGGAAAACCTGGCTGACAATGTCAAGGTATGTGAGGTTTGCAATGTCTTTGGGCTCAAGCCGGACTCAAACTGTCTGCCAACTCTCTTGTGCCCAGCCACACTTCAGCACGTGACATGATATGACTGGCTCTGTGTAACAGCATCAATCTCAACTGGTCTTGCTATTATCAAATCGTTTACAGTGCTGCATCTCCTGTATTGTCAGTCTTGGATCAAACACTGAGTTGCTTGTTAGTTGACAGGTACTTCTGAGCATGCTCATGTGGCAAACCTGCATGTCTAGCGAGTCTGTCTGATCAACACAAGGAAGCCCTGGCCCACCTCACAGCATCGCCCACAGTATCACCTTTGCTGTGTATTTTCTTATCTGAACGTCAACTCTGCTTGCAGGTCATTACTAGGATCAGGCCTCCCAGCCAAATGGAGACTGATGCAGGTATGATGCAACACAAGCTGCACAAGCAAGTCGCACCGATCTGAGTCTAGTGGCACACACTTATCAGCAAGACACACCCTGTCAGAATGTGCCTTGTTGTTTCTGCCTTTTCATTGTCGAAGCACATTGCCTCCTTCGTCATCACATGGGGAACTACAAGCACTGTGCATCAAGAGCCAATCACAGAACTTCTTTGTTCTGGGTGTGTGTACATCGTCCAGTTTCATAGGGTTTCGACAGCATCTTCTCTGGTTGATGACATGCATCAGTGCTCTGTTACACTCACGCTCTTGCAGGCTTCAGAGCTGCTGGCGATCATGTCATGCTGCAAGACTGCAGCGCTGCCTGCCCTGTCATCTTGCACCTGCATCTGACCCATTACCTTACATGCCACATTTCACACCAGCAAAGACATGATTAAAATGGATTGGTTGGGTTCAGCAGCACCCATCAAGCATTGCAAGCAGACAACCATCCCGTACAGAGGTGTAAGCCAGCTGGAATATACACTTCATGATTGCTGTGGTTTTGGTCATCTCAAGATCAGCTCAATGAGCCAGACTTGCATTCACTGATTGCTGTTGTGTTCATCCCAGGACCAGCTCATTGATCCAAACTACGCATTCAACAATCGATTTTGTCATGATTGTTACAGGACCAGCTCAATGAGCCGAAACATGCATTCAATGATATGATCATTGCAGGGGGGGAGGGGGCAGAAAGGTGTGTGGCCCAGTCTGGGGCCCGGGGGGTTGCTGTCTCTACCCAGAAGGCTGCTCAGCCGTATGAGTTTGCATACGACCATGTC
>JAABUW010001961.1_pt1 | contig 32269 bp, 32 predicted proteins | sample 5560081 | NCBI WGS metagenome assembly JAABUW01 (sample SAMN10711882, study PRJNA513363) | rock metagenome | isolation source: Antarctica rocks | place: Antarctica: Victoria Land, Knobhead sud | reverse complement strand
GGGCCCTCGCCGATCCCGGCCAGCTCACCGACATCGAGGACCCCACCCTGGCCAACGTGGTCCTGACGAACGGTGCCCGCCTCTACGTCGACCACGCCCACCCGGAGTACAGCTCGCCCGAGGTCATGACGCCGCGGGACATCGTGGCGTGGGACCGCGCTGGCGAGATGATCATGCTCGAGGCCGTCCGCCGGCTCAGCGTCGTCCCGGGCTCCTCGGGGGTCAACATCTACAAGAACAACACCGACGGCAAAGGCGCCTCCTACGGCACCCACGAGAACTACCTCATGCGGCGAGAGACGCCTTTCGCGGACATCGTCCGTCACCTCGTCCCCTTCTTCGTCGCCCGACAGGCCGTCGTCGGGTCGGGCCGGGTCGGCCTCGGCCAGGACTCGCGCACGCCGGGCTTCCAGCTGAGCCAGCGCGCCGACTTCTTCGAGGTCGAGGTGGGACTCGAGACGACGCTCAAGCGGCCGATCATCAACACGCGCGACGAGCCGCACGCCGTGGCCGACCTCTACCGCCGGCTGCACGTCATCATCGGCGACGCGAACCACTGCGACGTCGCCAACCTCCTGAAGGTCGGGATGACCTCGCTCGTGCTGGCCATGATCGAGGACGGCGCGATCGGCAAGGACCTCACGCTCGCCAAGCCCGTCGCGAGCCTCCACGCCGTGTCCCATGACCCGTCGCTCAAGTCCCTGGTCAGCCTGCGGGACGGGCGACGTCTCACCGCACTCGAGCTGCTCTGGGACTACCACGACGCCGCCACGGCATACCTCGACGTCCGTGGTCTCGGCGGGGATGACGACCCGGACACCGCCGAGGTGATGCGGCTCTGGGCCGACGTCCTCACCCGGCTCGGCAGCGACCCGGCCTCGTGCGCCCGCGACCTCGACTGGGTAGCCAAGCTGCAGCTGCTGCAGGGCTACCGGGAGCGCGACGGGCTCGGGTGGAGCGACCCGCGGCTGCGCGCGATCGACATCCAGTGGAGCGACGTCCGTCCCGAGAAGGGGCTGTTCCACCGGCTCTCGGAGCGCGGGCGCTTCACCACCCTCGTCGACGCCGTGGTCGTCAAGGAGGCGATGACCGAGCCACCGGAGGACACCCGGGCCTGGTTCCGGGGCAAGTGCCTGGAGAAGTACTCCGCCCACGTCGCGGCCGCCTCGTGGGACTCCGTGATCTTCGACGTCCCTGGGCGGCAGGCCCTCCAGCGGGTGCCGATGCTCGAACCGCAGCGCGGCACCAGGGCCCACGTCGGCGCCATCATCGAGCGCAGCCCGGACGTGGCGACGCTATTGCGTGAACTCGACGCGGCAGCGGGTTAGGGTCGGTCATCATCGGCACACCGCCCGCGCACAGCGTCGGTGAGAGTGGAGGAGACCCATGCCAAGCCAGGAGCAGAGCCGGCCCCAGCGACGCGAGGACGAGCCCGACGAGGCACCCGAGCCGACCCCGGTCGCGCCGGAGAGCAGTGCCCGCAAGGAGGCCCTCGACGACGACATCGAGGGCGTCCTCGACGAGATCGACGGCGTGCTCGAGTCCAACGCCGAGGAGTTCGTGCGCGGGTTCGTCCAAAAGGGTGGCCAGTGAGCCGAGACCTCACGTCTGGTCGGCTCCCCGATGCGTTCCGGGTGCCCGGGTCGTCCTCCTTCACGGAGTTCATGAGCCAGGTGTCGCCGCACCTGCTGCCCGGCGGCCGGGCGCTGCCGGTCGGCGGCACGGTCGACGCGCCGCACGGCACGACGATCGTCACCGTGGAGTACGCCGGCGGCGTCCTCATGGCCGGCGACCGCCGCGCCACGATGGGCAACCTCATCGCCAACCGCGACATGGAGAAGGTCTTCGCGGCGGACGAGTATGCCGTCGTGGGCATTGCCGGGACGGCCGGGCTCGCCATCGAGCTGGTGAAGCTCTACCAGGTCGAGCTCGAGCACTACGAGAAGATCGAGGGGGCGCTGATGTCCGTGGAGGGCAAGGCCAACCGCCTCGCCAGCATGATCCGCGGCAACCTCGGCAACGCCATGCAGGGCCTGACGGTGGTGCCGTTGTTCGCCGGCTTCGACCTCGACGACCGGCTCGGCCGGATCTACTCCTACGACGTGACCGGCGGCTGCTATCGCGAGCACGACCACCACAGCATCGGCTCCGGGTCGCTCTTCTCGCGGGGTGCGCTGAAGAAGCTGTGGCGTCCGGGGCTCACCGAGGCGGACGCCGTGCGCGTCGCCGTCGAGGCGCTCTACGACGCGGCCGACGACGACTCGGCGACCGGCGGACCCGACATCGGGCGTCGGATCTGGCCGACCCTGGCCGTCGTCGACGTCGAGGGTGTGCGCTTCCTGGACGACGCGACGCTGGGCGCCGTGGTCGCCGTCATGGTCGACGCGCGGCGCGACAACCCGGGAGGTGCCCGATGAGCATGCCGTTCTACGTCTCGCCCGAGCAGCTGATGAAGGACAAGGCCGACTACGCGCGCAAGGGCATCGCCCGCGGCCGGTCGGTCGTGGTCCTCGGCTACGACCGGGGCATCGCGTTCGTCGCCGAGAACCCCCAGAGCCTGCGCAAGATCTCCGAGATCTACGACCAGATCGCGTTCGCCGCCGTGGGGATGTACTACGAGTTCGAGAACCTGCGGGTCGCGGGCATCCGGTATGCCGACCTGCGGGGCTACTCCTACGACCGCAGCGACGTGACGGCGCGGGGTCTGGCCAACGCCTACGCGCAGACGCTGGGGACGGTCTTCACCCAGGAGCCGAAGCCCTACGAGATCGAGATCGTCGTCGCCGAGGTCGGTGAGGACACCCGGCACGACCAGATCTACCGGCTGACGTATGACGGCTCGGTTGCCGACCAGCACGGCTTCGTCGTCATGGGCGGCGCCACCGCGCAGGCGCAGGAGACGCTCCAGGAGAGATGGCGCGAAGGGCTGTCCCTCGGCGAGGGGCTGACCCTCGCCGTGGACACGCTCGCCGCGGACCCCAACGGCGGGGAGACGAGGACGCTCACCGCCGACCAGCTCGAGGTCGCCGTCCTCGACCGCCAGCGGCCACGACGAAAGTTCCGGCGCATCGCCGGCCAGCTCCTCGTGGACCTGCTCAGCAGCGACAGCGAGATCTCCGACGCCCCCGAGGTCGACGACGACCGCCCCGGACACCACGACGTCCTCATGGGGGAGCGGCGCGAGACCCCCGGCACGGACCAGCCGCCCAACCCGGAAGGACGCGAGGACTTCGGCACGCGTCCCGGCGTCACGCCGGGCTCGTCCGAGGCCACGCCTGCCTCCGAGCCCGAGGACGGGACCGGGAGGCAATGACCGGGCGACGGCCGGTGAGCGCCCTCCGGCGCGGACAGGGACCTGACCGACGACTCAGGGAGTCGTGGTCACCAGTGGGGAAGTCTGACCACGTCCGGCCGTGGGCGATCTTCCCCAGGGGAGCGCCAGGAGTTCACCGGCCTGGTCGGCGTCCTCTACCGGACTCGGCGTCATCGACCTGATCCGAACCGGGCGCAGGTCAAGCGGCACGGCATACGCGCCAGGTTGTCAGAAGCTTGCCCACGACGGGAGGCACGTTCGGCAGCGGCCCGCTGTTGCGGCGGACCGGGCAGCTGACGTGGTCGGGAGCCGGGCAGCTGGCGGGCCGCCGGCGCCGTCCGGGCGACCTGCCACGGGGTGGAGTGCACCAAGAGGAAGGTGCGACCGCGGACCTGAACCCGCTCATGATGGCCGGCAACCACGCGGACGCAGGGCGGGCGCGTCCGACTGCGCCTGTTCGACGATCGCATCTCCCGAATGTGCTTATAGCAAACCTTTTCTCGATCGAGGAGAGGAGTTTGCCATCTGTTGGCCCCGCCATGGCCATGGCACTCCTACGCTCGGGGCGTCCGCCTACCGCGGGCACTCACAGGGGGACGCGTCGATGGCGCTCCCGATCAATCAGGAGGGTCATGTCCGTCATCTCCACACCTCTTCGCAAGGGAAGGCGCAGGTCGATGGTCGCGCTCGTCGTGCCGATCCTCGCACTGGCCATCACCGGAGCAACGCCGAACGCCGCAGAGGCCAACACCGGCTTCGACTGCACGGCCAACCAGTACACGCCCGTCTACAGCCAGGTCAGCACGAGCTCGTCGACCGTGGGGTACCTCCACACCGGTGATGGCTGGCACCACTACTACTCGGAGTACTCCGACAGCGGCGGTCGCTACAGCTCGGGGTACATCATCGGCTCCAGCGCCTGGCCTGGTGGGACCGTTCGCGGCTACGTTCCGTACGGACGGATCTCATGTTGAGGCGCGCGCCGAGGGTTGTCGGCATCCGCGGCGTCCTGCTGGTGCTCCTGGCTCTTCTCATGCCGCTCGCGGTGGCGGCCCCAGTGCTGGCCTCGCAGACGTCCACCATCATCGGCTACGACCAGATCGGCACGCCGATCTACGACACGGCCAACTACCGCGGGCAGATCTGCGGCGACAGCTCCAGCTCGACCTCCATCTACGTCCGCAACAACCTGCGCGACCTTGCGCCGCGGCTGCTGCTCAGAAGGGGCGAGGGCTGGTTCGATGTCCGCGGCTACAACGACTCCTACCGCGGCGCATGGTGGTGGTACGGAACCGGAAACGACGGCCACGGCAACACCTACAACGGCTGGGTGTTCCTAAACCACATCACCTACCGCGACGGAGCCTGCCACTAGCACGGCCCCCAGACCGCAGGGTGCGGCGGGAGACAACTGGTGGGGCCGGCGCCTCAGGGCACCGACCTCACCTTTCCGCGCCGCGAGCAAAGAGGCCGCAGCCACCGCCCCGTAGACGGCGCGGCTGATCGAGTTGGTCTCCTCGAAGCGTGGAGGAGATGTCACCCCGGTTCGGTCACGGCGCATGCCGGTTCGCACGCCTAAGGTGGAGGAATGGAGCGGCGGATCTTCGGGATCGAGAACGAGTACGGCGTCACGTGCACGTTCGACGGGCAGCGCCGCCTCACTCCCGACGAGGTGGCGCGCTACCTCTTCCGCAAGGTTGTGTCCTGGGGTCGCTCGAGCAACGTGTTCCTCGGCAACGGGTCCCGGCTCTACCTCGACGTCGGCTCTCACCCGGAGTACGCGACTCCCGAGTGCGACGACCTGCGCGAGATCGTGATCCATGACAAGGCCGGCGAGCGGATCGTCGAGGGTCTCGTCGAGGATGCCCAGATCCGTCTGCGGGAGGAGGGCATCGCGGGCGAGATCTACGTCTTCAAGAACAACACCGACTCCGCAGGCAACTCCTACGGCTGCCACGAGAACTACCTCGTCGGGCGCGCGGGAGAGTTCCAGAAGATCTCCGACGTGCTCATCCCCTTCCTCGTCAGCCGCCAGATCACCTGTGGCGCAGGCAAGGTCGTGACGAGCAGCGCCGGCGCGAAGTACTGCGTCAGCCAGCGCGCCGACCACATCTGGGAGGGCGTCTCGTCGGCGACGACGCGCAGCCGCCCCATCATCAACACCCGCGACGAGCCGCACGCCGACGCCGAGAAGTACCGTCGCCTCCACGTCATCGTTGGCGACTCCAACATGTCCGAGACCACCACCCTGCTCAAGGTCGGCTCCGCGGACCTCGTCCTGCGGATGATTGAAGCCGGTGTCGTCATGCGCGACATGGCCCTGGAGAACCCGATCCGCGCCATCCGCGACATCAGCCACGACCTGACCGGCCACAAGACCGTGCGGCTGGCCAACGGGCGTGAGCTGTCCGCGCTGCAGATCCAGGGTGAGTACTACGAGCGGGCGACGGCGTTCGTCGAGCGCGAGGGCCTCAGTGCCCCGATCCAGAAACAGGTCCTGGACCTCTGGGGCCGCACCCTGCAGGCGGTCGGCTCGGGCAACCTCGCCGACGTCGAGACCGAGATCGACTGGGTGATGAAGTACCGCCTGATCAGCCGCTACGTCGAGAAGCACGACCTGTCGCTGTCCCACCCCCGGGTCCTGCAGCTCGACCTCGCCTACCACGACATCAACCGCCGGCGTGGCCTGTTCTACCTGCTGCAGCGACGGGGGATGGCGGCCCGGGTCTGCACCGACATCGAGACGTTCCACGCCAAGGTCCGGCCTCCGCAGACGACCCGCGCCAAGCTTCGGGGCGACTTCATCCGGGCCGCGCAGGAGCACCGCCGCGACTTCACCGTCGACTGGGTGCACCTCAAGCTCAACGACCAGGCGCAGCGGACGGTCCTGTGCAAGGACCCGTTCGCTGCCGACGACGTGAGGGTTGCCCGGCTCATCGACAGCATGTGAATGCCTCGTAGGGCGCCACAGGGTGCCGGGTTAGAGTGGCACGCTTCCCGATCCCGACCGAAGGTTCTCGCGTGCGCTCTTCTCCCAAGGCACTGGCTGCCGCCGCTGCCCTGTCTCTCTCCCTTCTCACGGCCTGCAGCTCCTCCGACCCGAGCGGCGGCGCTACGACCGGCGTCCCGAAGGCGTCGGCGACCCCGACCGGCAACGGAGCCCACAAGCCGCTCAACAAGCCCGAGGACCTGAAGGTGCTCGACGGCATCACGGTCACCGGGGACGACCCGGCGAAGGCTCCGACGGTGAAGATCGACAAGCTGCCGGTGAGCGTCAGCGCCACCGCGGTCAGGGTGCTCAAGGAAGGCACCGGCCAGGAGAGCAGCGCCAAGAGCCGCGTCACGCTCAAGTCGGCGCTGTTCCTCGGCAAGGACGGCAAGCAGCTCGACAGTGACTACGAGAAGAGCGGCTCGCAGTCGTTCGTCCTCAACAGCGACCAGACGATCCCGGGTCTCAACACCGCCCTGACCGGCGTGAAGTCGGGCTCCCGGATCCTCTTCGCGATCCCCCCGGCCGACGCGTTCGGCTCGACCGGACAGACGGCGGCCGGCATCGGCCCCACGGACAACCTGGTCGTCGTCGCGGACGTCGAGTCCGTCGGGACGCCCCTCGCCGCCGCCGACGGCACCCCCGTGGCGCCCGTTGCCGGACAGCCGACGGTGACGTTCGACCCCAAGACCGGACCGGCGATCACCGTCCCGAAGACGCCGGCACCGACCGCCCTGGTCAGCCAGCTCCTCGTGGACGGCAAGGGCGCACCGGTGAAGGACGGCCAGTCGATCACCGTGCACTACACCGGCGTCGTCTACGCCGACGGCACCAAGTTCGACTCCTCGTGGGACAAGGGCTCGCCCTTCACCTTCGACCTGGGTGCCCAGGCCGTCATCCCCGGCTGGGACAAGGGACTGGTCGGCAAGAAGGTCGGTTCCCGGGTGCTCCTCGTCGTGCCGCCCGAGGACGGCTACAAGGACAAGGCCAACGGCAAGATCCCGGCCAACTCGACCCTCGTCTTCGTCGTCGACATCCTCGACGCCGGCTGACCCCACGCCACCAGCACGACCACACCACCAGTACGACCGCACCACCAGCAGCAGCGACCCCCACGAGAGGAAGCCTCACCATGGCGCTCGACCCCGACCGCTCCAAGCCCGAGCTCGACTTCCCCGGCGACGACGCCCCCAGCGAGCTCGTGGTCGAGGACCTGATCGAGGGGGTCGGTGACGAGGCCAGGGCCGGCCACACCGTCAGCGCCCACTACGCCGGTTGGGCCTTCTCGACCGGCGAGGAGTTCGACTCGTCGTGGAACCGTGGCGCCCCGCTCGACTTCCCGCTCGGCGGTGGCCGGGTCATCCAGGGATGGGACCAGGGCATCACCGGCATGAAGGTCGGCGGCCGGCGAAAGCTCACCATCCCGCCGCACCTCGGTTACGGCGACCGCGGCGCCGGCGGCGCCATCAAGCCGGGCGAGACGCTGATCTTCATCGTCGATCTCGTCGACGTGCGCTGAACAGTGACGCTCGAGAGCCCCGCTCGTCACAGGAGCGAGGCGGCATACCGGCCGGCTGCGGCAGCGGCGAGAAAGCTCGCTGGGTCGTCCGCGTAGCCCCGACCCATCGTGCTGAGGGTCACCGGCGAGGCGGCCAGCGCCTCCTCGAGCCCGCTCACCTCCACGTCGTGCAGCCGTAGGCGCCCGCCGCCCGCCGCCTCGAGGGTGCCCGCCTGCTCCCGCACCAGGGCGCCCAAGGGACCCTCCAGGACCGGCACCGGCACGTCGGCTGGCACCAGGGCCACCCGCCCGTATGCCGTGAGGCTGTGGTGCGAGATGCCGCGGTGACGCTCGCGCAGGTCGGCTCCGGAGACACGCAGGGTGGCGACCGGCCGCCCGCCGAGGACGGCAGCGGCGTTGACCGCCTCGCCGGCCATCACCCCGGAGAAGCCCCAGCGGGTGCCCGTGCCGAGGTTGCCCGGCCCTTGGGCGACGACCGCGACGTCGGCCCCGACGACCAGGGCTGCGGCGAGCAGCCCGGTGTGCACGGTCACGGCCTCGAGGTCCCCGCCGAAGGCCTGGCCGACGCTGATCGAGCTGGCCAGCCAGCCACTCTCCCGTAGCCCGGCGACCGTGTGCGAGAAGGCAAGCGGGAGCGCGCCCCCATCGGTCATGAGGTAGGCGACGCGCGCGTCCGGAGCCTGCTGCCGCAGGCCGGCGATGATCGCCGGGACGGCGGAGTGGAGGTCGGCGACGACGACGACGAGACCCGACACGGAGTCGGCATCGGCCAACGTGTCGTGGTGCCGGCTCTCCTGCTCGTCGACGCCGAGCACCATGGTCTGGAGCGGGGTGTACCGCGCCTTCACGAGATGCCCGGGCTGCTCTTCGGCCGGCCCGCTCGGGAGCCGGTCGGGCAGGGCGACGACGAGCCCGAGACCGCCTGTGCCGAGGCCCCGCTCGAGGGCGGTGACGTTGACGAGCACCGCGTCCCCCGGCTCGGGGGTGCCGACGAGCTCCGTGTAGGCCAGCGCTCTCATCGGGGGAGCGTCGACGGTTTGGCCAAGCCGGGCCGGCGTGCCGTCGTCGTCCCCGCGCAGCCGCACGGTGCACTCGGTCGCCCCGGACCACTCCCGGACCCGGGCGACGACGGTCCCTGCCCGGATCCGGATCACCCTGCGCAGACTACCGACGCCCCCCGAGAACGCTGTCGATAAATCGCCCATTTCGGGCACAGAACCGCGATTTTTCGACACGGGACCAGGCGCGAGAAGTCGCTGACCCGCTTCTGGGCTCTGCCCGGGGACTGCCTGAGCAGCACCGGCCGGTGCGGCAGAGATGCGCTGGGCAAGTCGGGTAGGTTCGGCGACATGAGCGTGCACACGTCGGCGGCGGCGAAGACCGAGCGCCTGCTCAACCTCGTCATCGCCCTGCTTTCGACCCGGATGCCGTTGTCGAAGGCCAAGATCCGCAGTGCTGTGCCCCAGTACCTGTCGACGGCGTCCGGTGAGGCCTTCGACCGGATGTTCGAGCGGGACAAGGACGAGCTGCGGGAGCTGGGCATCCCCCTCGCCACCGCGGTCATCAACCATGCCTTCGACGACGAGCTGGGCTACCTCATCGACAAGCGGGAGTACGAGCTGCCGGAGATCGCGTTCGAACCCGACGAGGTCGCGGCCCTGGCCCTGGCCGGTCGCGCCTGGAGCCGGGCCAGCCTCGCCGGGTCGGCTGCCGCCGCGCTGCGCAAGCTGCGTTCGGCGGGAGTCGAGATCGACGACGCGTCGCTAGTCGGCATCGAGCCCGTGGTCCGGACCACCGAGGACGCTTTCGAGCCGATCCGCAAGGCCGTCGTCGTTCGACAGGCCGTCGCCTTCGGCTACCGCAAGTCCGAGGGCGACTCCGCCCGGCGAGCTCTGCAGCCCTGGGCGCTCACCCAGTGGCACGGCCGCTGGTACGTCACGGGCCTGGACGTCGACCGGGGCGCCGAGCGGGTCTTTCGGCTCAGCCGGATCGACTCACCGGTCTCGACCACCGGTCGGCCCGGCGCGTTCGAGGCCCCCACGGACCACGAGCCGCGGGTGCTGGTCGAGCAGAGCCAGCCGTCGGGCGCACCCGGCCGGGCCGTCCTGCGGGTCCGGACCGGAGCCGGCAACACGCTTCGGCGCCGGGCGGAGGAGGTCAGGGGCGGCCCGGAGGGATGGTCCGTTCTCGAGGTCGACTTCCAGGACCTGGACCGGCTCGCGGACGAGGTGTCCGGCTTCGGCCCCGATGCCGTCGTGGTCGAGCCGGCGGAGCTGAGGCACTCGGTGGTGCGCCGGCTGACCGGGGCGCTCACCCGGCATACCGGCTCAAAGGCGGGCGGATGAGCGCGGTCCGCAAGCCCGCCGCGGAGTCCGCCACCACCCGGCTGTCGCGGCTCCTGACCATGGTGCCGTGGCTGCTGAAGCACCAGGGCGTCGACGTCGACGAAGCGGCGGCTGAGTTCGGGGTCAGCCGCGACCAGCTCGTCTCCGACCTCGAGCTGCTGTTCCTCTGCGGGACACCGGGCGGGATGCCCGACGACCTCATCGAGGCCGACTGGGAGGACGGCAGGGTCTATCTCGGCAACGCGGAGCACATCGCCCGGCCGCTGCGGCTGTCCGTGGACGAGGCCCTGACCCTCATGGTGGGCCTGCGTGCCCTGGCCTCCAGCCCTGGTATCGCCGAGCACGAGGCCGTCGCACGCGCCCTGACCAAGCTCGAGGAGGCGACCGGCGCGATCGGCGCGGCGAGTGCCCGGGTGCAGGTGTCCATCGACGACGGCGCCCAGCAGTCAACCCTGACCGACGCCCGGCACGCCGTCCAGGACCATCACCGGGTCCACCTGCGCTACCTCGTGCCGGGACGGGACGAGGTCAGCGAGCGGGACGTCGACCCGATGCGTGTCGTCAGCCTCGACGCCCACTGGTACCTCGAGGGCTGGTGCCACCGGGCCGAGGACGTGCGCCTCTTCCGGGTCGACCGGATCCAGGGCCTCGACATCCTCGACGTCGACGGCACGCCGCCGTCGCGGGCCCAGCCCCGCGACCTCGCCGGGGCCGCCTTCACCCCGCATGAGGGCGACACGCAGGTGGTCGTCGAGACGGACCGCTCGGGCGGCTGGATCGTCGACTACTACCCGACCGAGTCGGTCGAGGAGCTGGGTGAGGGCCGGCGGCGGGTCACCTTGCGGGTCAGCGACCCCGCGTGGGTGCGGCGGATGACGTGGCGGATGGGTGGTCACCTATCAGTCATCGAACCCGCGGGCCTCGCTGCGAGCGTGGCGGCCGGAGCCAAGGCCGCCCTGGCGGCCTACGGGCACGACGGCGACCCGGCGTCGCGCGACGGCGAACCGGCGTCGCGTGGTGACGCCGGCGACGGATAGGCTCCCCGCCCGATGAGAGTCCTCGTGTGGATCGTGACCTGGGTCGTGCTGCTCCTCGGAGCCGGCGCGTACCTGTGGGCCTTGGTCCGCGTCGCCTGGCGGAGAACTCGTGAGTTCGGGACCGAGCTGCGCGTCACCGAGCAGCGGCTGAGCGACGTACGGGGACACGTCGAGCGGCCGCGCAAGGGCACGGACGCGTTCCAGGCGCTCGCCGTCTTCGGCAACGCGTCGGTGCTGCGCGCGGAACGACGGGACACCCGCCAGGCGTTGAGCGAGCAGCGACGCGCGCGGCAGGCGCAGAACCTGCCCACCTGGGCCCGTCGCGTAGACTCCTAGGTGTTCCCGACCACCGGAAGGCCGTCAGACCATGTTGAAAGACCTCGCCCAGCCCAGCCACCTGCTGATCCTGGCCATCATCATCGTCGTGCTCTTCGGCTGGAAGAAGCTGCCCGACGCCGCTCGCAGCGTCGGGCGCTCGATGCGGATCTTCAAGTCGGAGATGTCCGAGATGAAGAGCGACGGCAAGGAGAGCAAGCCCAGTCCCGCCGCCACGGACACGGTTCCGGGTGTCGTCCCCAAGCCACCGGCCGCCCCCCAGCAGGCACCGCAGCAGGCCCAACAGGCGCCGCAGCACGCCCAGCAGCGGCAGCAGGCCGCACAGCAGGCCGCCCACCAAGCGCCCCATGATGCGCCGCCGGCCTACGAAGGATCCGTCGACGCCCCGGTCGGCCCGCCCCAGGTCGCGGAGCCGGCCCGGCACGACAACCCGGCGCGCTGAGCGCCGCGCACCACCCGGCATACCCTGACGTGAACCGGCGCTGACCCGTGGCCAGAGGCAGGTTTCGGCGCCAACGCGACCCCGAAGGGCGGATGTCCCTCGGTGACCACCTGAGGGAGCTGCGCCGCCGCGTCCTGATCGCCGCCTCCGCGATCCTGGTCGGGGCGATCCTCGGCTGGTGGCAGTACAAGTGGATCTTCGACCGGATCTCCAAGCCGATCTACGACGTGGCGAAGGAGAGGGGCACGTCGATCGCCACGCTGAACTTCGCGAACCCCACGGACTCGTTCTCGATCGCCATCACCGTCGGACTCTTCGTGGGGCTCGTCGTCTCCTCGCCGGTGTGGCTCTACCAGATCTGGGCGTTCGTCCTTCCGGGGCTGACCCGGCGCGAGAGACGGACGTCGCTCGTCTTCATCGCGGCCGCGGTCCCGCTCTTCCTCGGGGGCTGTGCGCTGGCCTTCGCCACGCTGCCCAAGGTCATCGGCGCGCTGTTGTCCTTCACGCCGAACGAGGCCTCCAACATCCTCCCGGTGGACGTCTACCTGAACTTCGTGCTGAGGTTCATCCTCGCCTTCGGGCTCGCCTTCCTCCTCCCGGTCTTCATGGTGGGGCTCAACGCTGCCGGCGTCCTGCCGGCGCGGATCATGGTCAAGTCGTGGCGCCCCGCGATCTTCCTCATCTTCCTCTTCGCCGCGATCATGACCCCCTCGCCTGACGCGTGGTCCATGATCGCCCTGGCCCTGCCCATGATCGTCCTCTACTTCCTGGCCGTCGGCGTCAGCTTCCTGCTCGACCGCCGCAAGGCCAGACGGGACCCCACGACGACCTGGCAGGACCTCCCCGACGACCAGGCCTCGGAGCTGTAGCGCCCGCCCGTTGCGTCGGCGTCTGCCCAGCGCGTGGTGCTCCCCGGCATACCGCAGCGCTGACGTAGCCTGAGCCCATGTCTGCTGCGGATCGGTATGCCGAGGCACGCGACCGCGCACGACACGAGACCAGCGAGCTCGCCAGGTTCACCTCCGGGCTGGAGTTCCCGCTCGACCCGTTCCAGATGGAGGCCTGCCGGGCGCTCGAGGCGGGGCAAGGCGTGCTCGTCGCGGCACCGACCGGCGCGGGCAAGACCATCGTCGGCGAGTTCGCCGTGCACCTTGCCCTCGCGACCGGACAGAAGGCGTTCTACACGACGCCGATCAAGGCCCTGTCGAACCAGAAGTACGCCGACCTCGTCCGGGTCCACGGCGTCAGGAACGTCGGCCTGCTCACCGGTGACGCCTCGATCAACGGCGAGGCACCGGTCGTCGTCATGACGACAGAGGTGCTGCGCAACATGATGTATGCCGGGTCGCCGACGTTGGGAGGCCTCGGTTACGTCGTGATGGACGAGGTCCACTACCTCGCCGACCGGTTCCGCGGGGCGGTGTGGGAGGAGGTCATCATCCACCTACCCCTCGAGGTGCTCGTCGTGTCGCTCTCGGCCACGGTGTCGAACGCCGAGGAGTTCGGCGCGTGGCTCGCGGAGGTGCGCGGCGGCGTCGACATCATCGTCTCGGAGCACCGGCCGGTCCCGCTGTGGCAGCACATGATGGTGGGCCAGAACCTCTTCGACCTGTTCGTCGGCAACGTGTCCGACCCGGCCGCCTCCGGCCCGGACCTGTTCCCCGAGCGACTCAGCCCCGAGCTGCTGCAGGCGATCGGCAACGACTCGCGGCGGGCCTTCCACGAGGAGGGGACCTCCGTCCCCGGCCACCGCGGTGGCCGGGGACGCCGGGTCGGCGGGCGCGAGCGGTCGGATCGCGGCAACGGCCTTCACGGAGCGTCGGGTGGCAGGCCGGGTGGCGGGCCGGGCGGTGACTCCGGCGGCCGAGGGTTCGCCCGAGGCGGTCGACCCGGTGGAGGAGCCACCCGCGGTGAGGTCATCGACCGGCTCGACCGCGAGGGCCTGCTCCCCGCGATCACCTTCATCTTCAGCCGGGTCGGCTGCGACGCCGCCGTCGGCCAGCTGCTCGGCCAGAACGTGCGGCTCATCACCGAGGCCGAAGGCGACCGGATCCGCCGGCTCGTCGAAGAGCGGATCCAGGGGCTCGCTGACGAGGACCTTACCGTGCTGGGCTACTGGGACTTCGTCGACGGACTGACCCGCGGGTACGCCGCGCACCACGCCGGAATGCTCCCGACGTTCCGCGAGATCGTTGAGGAGCTCTTTACCGCCGGGCGGACCAAGGCGGTCTTCGCCACCGAGACCCTCGCGCTCGGGATCAACATGCCCGCCCGGACGGTCGTGCTCGAGCGGCTCGTCAAGTTCAACGGCGAGGCCCACGTCGACATCACGCCAGCCGAGTACACCCAGCTGACCGGCCGGGCCGGTCGGCGCGGGATCGACATCGAGGGCCACGCGGTCGTGCTCTGGAACCGCGGCCCGGACCCGCTGGCGGTCGGCGGTCTCGCCTCGACCCGGACCTACCCCCTGCGCTCCAGCTTTCGCCCCACCTACAACATGGCGGTGAACCTCGTCGGCCAGTTCGGGCGCGACGAGGCCCGAGAGATCCTTGAGACGTCCTTCGCCCAGTTCCAGGCCGACCGGGCCGTCGTCGGGTTCGTCCGCACGATCCGACGCAACGAGGAGGCCCTCGCCGGCTACGAGAGGTCGATGACATGCCACCTCGGCGACTTCACCGGCTACGCCGCGATCCGCAACGAGATCGGCATGCTCGAGAAGGACGCGGCCAGGAAGCGGGCGGCGAGCGTGCGAGCCGAAGCGGCGACCAGCCTGGAGAACCTCCGGGTCGGGGACGTCATCAAGATCCCCACCGGACGACGGGCCGGTTACGCGGTGGTCATCCAGGCCGACAAGGGGGGCCGGGGCGAGAGCGCCTCACCTGCCGTGGTCACCGAGGACCGGCAGCTGCGCCGGCTGACCCTCGTCGACGTGCCGACCCCCGTCGAGGCGGTGACCACCGTCAAGCTGCCGAAGAACTTCAACGCCAAGAGCCCGAAGTCGCGTCGGGACCTGGCGACGAGCCTGCGGATCGCCGTCCCGCACGAGCCGCCGCCGAAGAGGGGCTCCGGCGCCGGTCCCGTCCCCGGGGACGGTGGAGCTGGGGACGAGGAGCGCCTCTCGCGGCTGCGTCGCGAGCTGCGTCAGCATCCCTGCCACCCCTGTACTGACCGGGAGAACCACGCCCGGTGGGCAGAGCGGTGGTGGCGGCTGCAGCGAGAGACGGAGGGACTGCAGCGCAAGGTCGACGGGCGGACGAACTCGGTGGCCAAGACCTTCGACCGGATCTGTGACCTGCTGAGCGAGATGGGCTACCTCGACCCGGACGGCAGGTCCGTCACCGCACAGGGCGCCCAGCTGCGCCGGCTCTACACCGAGAAGGACCTGCTCGCTGCCGAGTGCCTGCGTCAGGGCGTCTGGCAACGCCTGGACCCGGCCGGTCTCGCCTCGGTCGTCTCCACGCTGATCCACGAGCCGCGGCGCGAGGAGAGCGAGGTCTCACCGCGGATGCCCACCGACGACGTCGCGCAGGCGTGGCGCGACATGGTCACCCTGTGGAGCCGGCTCGAGGACCGCGAGCGCGAGCACGCCCTTCCGACGACCGGCGATCCCGACGGCGGGATCGCCTGGATGGTCCACCGCTGGGCGAGCGGGCAGCGGCTCGAGCTCGTGCTGCGCGACACCGACATCGCGGCCGGTGACTTCGTGCGGCGGTGCAAGCAGATCGTCGACCTCCTCGACCAGATTGCCGAGGCGGCGCCGACTCCGGCGCTGTCGGTGACGGCGCGCCGGGCCGTCGACGCCGTGATGCGCGGCGTGGTTGCCGCCGACCGCATCGACTGACGGTCTGGCGGCCACCCGGCATACTCCCCGGTCGGGATTCACGAGGCTGCGCGGTTTCTGGCCACGGTCCCGAGTGGCTGTCCGGTCGAGGTCAGTACCGCAGATGCTGCGCTCAAGCCTGTGCTCGTCCGCAGATGCGGATAGTATGCCGGGATGTCGACGTTCCGGGTCCGCGAGGCAGCCGAGCTGCTGGGGGTCTCCGACGACACCGTGCGCCGGTGGCTGGACGCCGGTCGGCTCGCCGCGGTGATGGACGTCTCGGGCCGGCAGGCGATCGAGGGCGCCGCGCTCGCCGCCTTCGCCCAGGAGCTCGCCGCCTCCGCCGACCGGCCCGAACCCGGCCCGGTGCACTCGGAGTCGGCGCGCAACCGCTTCGTCGGGCTGGTGACCCGCGTCGTCCGCGACACGGTCATGGCCCAGGTCGAGATCCAGTCCGGTGGCCACCGGATCGTCTCCCTGATGAGCCGTGAGGCGGCGGACGAGCTCGAGCTCGAACCGGGGGTCCTCGCCATCGCCGCCGTCAAGTCCACCCATGTCGTCGTCGAGGTCCCCCTGAGGACCTGAGCCGGCCACTCAGCACCAGCTCACCGGCCATCTGTTCACCGCCCACCATCTCCAGGAGGGACCGTTGCGTCGCTCGACCAGCACCGTCGTCGCCCTTTCCTGGGCCGCCCTGCTCCTCGCCGCCTGTGGCTCGACCAACACCCCCGAGGCGGTCGCTGCGTCGGCTGGGCCGTCCGGCCCCTCGAGCGCCAGGCAACAGTCACCCACCGGCGCCGTCAACGTCTTCGCGGCCGCGTCGCTCAAGGAGGCCTTCACCAAGATCGGCGCCCAGTTCGAGGCGGCCCACCCGGGGACCAGGGTCGTCTTCAGCTTCGGCCCGAGCTCTGGCCTGGCGATGCAGATCACCAGCGGCGCGCCGGCCGACGTCTTCGCCTCGGCCAGCGCCACGAACATGGACCAGCTGGTCAAGACGGGGGACGCCTCCGGCTCGGCGACGTTTGCCAGGAACGTCATGCAGATCGCCGTGCCGGCGGCGAACCCCTCCGGGATCACCGGCGTCGCAGACCTCGCCCGGGCGGGGGTCAAGGTGGCCTTGTGCCAACCGGCGGTCCCCTGCGGCACCGTCGCGTCCATGGTGTTCGCGAACGCCCGGATCACCGTCACCCCCGTGACCCAGGAGGTCGACGTCAAGGGGGTGCTGACCAAGGTCAGCCTCGGCGAGGTCGACGCAGGGGTCGTCTACGTCACCGACGTCAAGACGGCCGGCGGCAAGGTCAAGGGCATCGAGATCCCCGCCGATCTCAACGCCTCGGCCGACTACCCGATCGCCACGCTGACCCGAGCCGCCAATGCCGCCGGCGCCAGGGCCTTCACCGACTACGTCCTGTCGCCCTCCGGCGCAGGCGTGTTGGCTGAGGGCGGCTTCGCCCGCCCATGACGGGCCACCCAGCGAGGTACGGAAGCACCGTCCGTGCGGCGACCCGCAGGGGCAGCGTCCCGTGGCCGCTCGCGGTGCCGGCCACCCTCGCGCTCCTGTTCCTGCTCGTCCCTCTGGCGGCGATGCTTGTCCGCGCACCGTGGTCCGGCCTCGGGCGGGTCCTCGCCGACAGCCACGTCGTGGACGCCCTGCGGCTGTCGCTCATCTGCGCGACGGCGGCCATGCTCATCTCGCTGCTGCTCGGGGTGCCGCTCGCCTGGCTCCTGGCCCGAGGGCGATGGCGCGGGCTCTCGCTGCTGCGAGCCCTCGTGACGCTCCCCCTCGTCCTGCCACCCGTCGTCGGTGGAGTGGCGCTCCTGCTCGCCTTCGGGCGCCAGGGAGTCCTGGGACGAACGCTCGACGAGTGGGCCGGGGTCACGCTGCCCTTCACGACCGTGGGGGTCATCGTCGCGGAGACCTTCGTCGCGATGCCCTTCCTCGTCGTCACCGTCGAGGGGGCGTTTCGAGCGGCCGACCGGGGGTTCGAGGAGGCCGCCGCCACCCTCGGCGCTTCCAGGCTGAGCGTGTTCCGTCGGGTCACCCTGCCCCTCGTCGCCCCGTCACTGGTCGCCGGCTCCGTGCTGTGCTGGGCGCGCGCCCTGGGGGAGTTCGGAGCGACGATCACCTTCGCCGGCAACTTCCCCGGCCGCACTCAGACGATGCCGCTCGCCGTGTACCTCGCCATGGAGAGCGACCCCGATGCCGCGATCGCCCTGTCGCTCGTCCTGCTCCTCGTGTCGATCGTCGTGCTGGCGGGCCTGCGCGGCCGCTGGCTGCGCGCGGGGAGCGCCCTGTGAGCGGGCAAACCACAGGTCCTGCGTCACCCCCGTCTCCCGCGCCACCAGCGCCGGTACCGGCGACGCTGCACCTCGACGGCTCGGTCCGCCGAGGGGACTTCACTCTGGACGTCCGCGTCGAGGTCGCTCCCGGAGAGGTGCTCGCGGTGCTCGGGCCCAACGGCGCGGGCAAGTCGACCCTTCTGCGGGCCCTCGCCGGGCTGACGCCGCTGACGACCGGAAGCATCCAGCTGGGGGAGCAGACTCTCGACGACGCCGCGACCGACACGTTCGTCCTCGCTGAATCACGTCCCGTCGGCCTGGTCTTCCAGGACTACCGGCTCTTCCCGCACCTCGACGTACGCGACAACGTCGCCTTCGCCCCGAGGTCACGAGGAGCCGGGCGGCGGGCCTCCCGGGACCGGGCGATGACGTGGCTGGAGCGGCTCGACCTCACGGAGCTGGCCGCCCGCCACCCGCACGAGATCTCGGGCGGTCAGGCCCAGCGGGTCGCGCTGGCCCGAGCCCTGGCGGCCGAGCCGCGGCTCCTGCTGCTCGACGAGCCCCTCTCCGCACTTGACGCGCGCACCCGCCTGGAGGTCCGGAGCCGACTGAGGCATCACCTCAGGGACTTCCCCGGGCCGGTCCTCCTGGTCACCCACGACCCCCTCGAGGCCATGGTCCTCGCCGACCGGCTGCTCGTCATCGAGGAGGGCCGGGTCGTCCAGGAGGGTACTGCGGCCGAGGTCACCCGGCGCCCCGCGACGCAGTACGTCGCGCGCCTGGTTGGCCTCAACCTCTGGGCCGGCATCCTCCGGCACGGCGGCACGACGGTCGATCTCGACGCCGGTGGTGCCCTCGCCGCAGCGGCTGCGGACGGCATCCGTCCTGGTGGTCGCGTCCTGGTCGGGCTGCGTCCGTCGGCCGTGACCATCCACACCGCCGCGCCCGAGCACTCCAGCTCGCGCAACGTCTGGGCCGGCACGGTCGGCGGCCTCGAGCTGCTCGCCGACCGGGTCCGGGTCCAGGTCGAGGGCACCCCGACGGCCCTCGTCGACGTCACCCCGGCGGCGGTGGCCGAGCTCGACCTGCACACCGGACAGCAGGTCTGGCTCTCGGCCAAGGCCACCGAGACCGACGTCTACGCGGACTCGACCACGGCCTGAACGGCCGTTGGCTCAGTGGATGCCCAACGCGGCGAGCACCCGGTTGACCGAGCTGGTGACCCCCAGCTCTGAGGAGACCTTGCTCAAAAGCCGCACGTCGGCCACCTCGGTGGGCAGGGTGGCGTCGACCTGCGGCACCGGCGCGTCGAGGGCCACCCGCACGACACCCGGCGCGACGTCGAGGTATGCCGCCGCGGCCTCGAGGCGCGCGCGCAGGGCTCCCTTGATGGCCAGGTCGCCATCCTCGACGGCGGCCCGCAGCCCGACGAGGTCGCCGTAGGTGGCGATGAGCCTGGCCGCCGTCTTCTCGCCGATGCCGGCCACGCCGGGGAGCCCGTCGGAGGTGTCCCCGCGCAGCGCGGACATGTCCGCGTACGCGGGGCCGGACGAGACGGCATACCGGTCCTGCAGGAAGGCCTCGTCGACGAGGTCCGGGTCGCGCACCCCGCCTCTTGCGGTGTAGATGACCCGGATCCCCGCCGCGTCGTCGACGAGCTGGAAGAGGTCGCGGTCTCCGGTGACGATGTCGACGGGGCGGATGCCCCGCGAGGCGTGCGAGAGCGTGCCGATGACGTCGTCGGCCTCGTAGCCGTCCGAGCCGACCCGAGCGATGCCGAGGGCGGCCAGGACGTCGATGATGAACGGCACCTGGGGCGCGAGGTCGTCGGGGACGTCCTCTTCCTGCGTCGTGAGGTCGGCGACCCGGTGGGCCTTGTAGGAGGGGATCGCGGCGACCCGGAACGCCGGCCGCCAGTCGTTGTCCCAGCAGGCGACGAGGTGGGTTGGACGGTACCTGTCGACCAGCGAAGCGGTCATGTCGAGGAAGCCGCGCACCGCGTTGCTCGGCGGTTCGGCACTCGAGGAACGCTGGTCCGGCACGCCGTAGAACGCCCGGAAGTAGATGCTGGCCGAGTCGAGGAGCATGAGGCGTTCCGAGGATGCGGTCATGGCGCCATCGTGCCACTGCCGCGCAGTGACGGGAGGCCTGCCGCTGCCGCGCGGCCAGAGGCAGTGACTAGCCTGTGTGGTGTGGAGAGACTCGACCGCCGACTCGTCGACCTGCTCGCCGCCGACGGTCGGATGAGCTTCACCGACCTCGGCAAGGCCACCGGCCTCTCGACGTCCGCGGTGCACCAACGGGTCCGCCGCCTGGAGGAGCGCGGTGTCATCACCGGCTACCACGCCGTCGTCGATGCGGAGGCGGTCGGTCTCCCGCTGACCGCGCTCGTGGCTGTCTCCCCGCTGGACCCGGCAGCGCCCGACGACGTCGCCGAGCGGCTGACCGACATCCCCGAGATCGAGGCGTGCCACTCGATCGCGGGCGACGAGAGCTACCTGCTCAAGGTGCGGGTGGCCAGGCCGACGGACCTAGAGGACCTGCTGGCGCGGATCCGGGCGGCGGCCAACGTCCGGACGCGCACGACCGTGGTCCTCTCGACCCCCTGGGAGGGCCGGCACGTGCGGGTGCCGGACGACCCGGTCGGGTGACGTCCCGTCCGGGTGCTCGACCGAACAGGCAGAGCAGGCCTCAGACGAGCTGGGCCTCGGCCAGTTCTCGGCTGGCCCGGGCGTGTTCGGCCGCGACCTCGTGGGAGCGCTCGGCGTTCTCGCGCCACCACCGCTGGCCCGCCTCGGGCAGCGTGTCGATCGGGTCGTAGTAGACGTGGTCACGGCTCAGCGCGGACTCGTCGCTGCCCTCGATGGACGTGCGATAGTTCTTGCGCCAGTAAGAGATTCCCCTCTCGGTGTCATACTCCTCCTGCTGGTGGACCCACCGCTTGCCGACGAACGGCACGTCGCACACGATGCGTGGCGTGGCGAAACCCGGCAGGTAACCCATGATGGCGTGCTGCAGACGCTGCGCCTCGGTGAGTGAGACCCGCCAGTGCTCGCTGAACGGGATCATGTCGCACATGTAGAAGTAGTAGGGCGTGATCGAGGCGCTGTCCTGCAGCGCGAAGCACAGGTCGAGCAGCTGTTGGGGGGAGTCGTTGACGCCCCGCATGAGGACGCCCTGGTTGCGCACGTCCCGAACGCCGGCCTCGAGCATGGCCCGGGAGGCGCGGGCCACGGCCGGCGTCACCGACTGGGCGCTGTTGACGTGGGTGTGGATCGCCAGGGAAACCCCCCGGGAGCGGGCCTTGCGCGCGACCCGGCCGACCCCCTCGACGACGTCCTCGGCGAGCCAGTGCTGCGGCAGCCCCATCAGGGCCTTCGTCGCGAGCCGGATGTCGCGGATGTTCTCGATCTCGAGCAGCTTGTCGAGGAATCCCTCGAGGCTCCTCCACGGCATGTTGGCCACGTCCCCGCCGGAGACGACGACGTCGCGCACCGTGGGCGTGGACTGAAGGTAGCCGAGCATCGCCGTGTGACGGTCGACCGGCTTGCCCGCGAGCCTGAGCTTGGTGACCTGGGGTGTGGAGTTGCCGACGAGGTCCATCCGGGTGCAGTGGCCGCAGTACTGCGGGCAGGTGGGCAGCAGCTCGGCCAGCACCTTGGTGGGGTAGCGGTGGGTCAGCCCCTCCGCGACCCACATGTCGTGCTCATGCAGGGAGTCGCGCGTCGCGTGCGGGTGGGACGGCCAGTCCGAGCGCCGGTCGGAGAAGACGGGGAGCATGTAGCGCCGGACGGGATCCGCCCAGAACGCCCGGGTGAACTCCGAGCCGGCCGACGGCATGGCGCCCTCCACCGCCGGGACCATGGTGTTCATCATCTGCGGCGGCACGAGCATGGACATCGTCGCCCGCTCGGCTTGGTCGCGCTCGAGGTCGGCGTAGAACGCGTCTGTGAGCAGGTCGCCCATGAGCTCACGCAGCTGCCGGACGTTCTTCACGCAGTGCGCCCGCTGCCACTGCACGTCGGCCCACTGCGCCTGCGTCACGGAGCTCCATCCGGGCAACCGGGTCCAGTCCGGTTCGATGAGCTCGCGCTGCCGGTAGTGGTAAGGCTGCTCGATCCGAGTGTCCATGCATGGCAGGATAGTGCAGGAATTGCGGTCAAGGCCTCATCTGGCCGAAGGATCTGCGGCCGTGTCCCGATCAACAGGAGGATCTGTGTTCCTTGGTGCGTCGTCACCCGTCGGCCTGCACCGTGTCCTTGAGCCGTCGGGGGAGCAGGCCACCCTGCCGCAGGCGGCGCAGCGCCTCGACACCCGAGCCACCCTGTGGGCCGACGAGGTGCGCATCGGGTTAGACACCCTGAACCTCGACGCCGCCTCCTACCGCCAGCTCGCGGACAATCACCGTCGCCTGGAGGGGTCGACGGACGGCCTTGCACTTCGCGCGGAGGTCGTGGAGATCATCGGGCGCCGTGGCAAGATGCAGAACCCCGTGACCGGGTCCGGGGGGATGCTCATCGGGACCGTCGACGAGGTCGGCCCGCGGAGCCCGCTCGGTCTGGCTGTCGGTGACCGGGTCGCCACGCTGGTCTCGCTCTCGCTGACACCCCTGCTCGTCACGGACGGTCTGGAGCGCTGGGACGGGCTGAGCGAGCAGGTCCCCGCCGCCGGCCACGCGATCCTCTTCGGCCGGAGCATCGCCGCCGTCCTGCCCGAGGACCTCGACCCCCGGCTCGCGCTCCTCGTCATGGACGTCTGCGGCGCGCCGGCCCTCGTCGCACGAGTCGTCAGGGAGTATGCCGGGTCCTCGCCGACGGTGTGTGTGCTCGGCGGAGCGGGCAAGTCCGGCTCCTTGTCCCTGGCCGCTGCCCGGGACGCCGGTGCCGGGCACACCATCGCCGTGGTGCCCGTCGAGAGAGAGGCTGCGCTCCTGCGCGGCACCGGACTGGCGGACGAGGTCGTCGTCGCCGACGCCCGCTCTCCGCTGGGGCTCTCCGGCGCCGTCGAGACCGCGGGCGGGCCAGCCGACATCACCGTCGTGTGCGTCGACGTGCCGGGCTGTGAGCAGCCGGCGATCCTCTCGACCGCCCAGGGCGGCACGGTGGTCTTCTTCTCGATGGCGACGAGCTTCGCCGCCGCGGCCCTCGGCGCGGAGGGACTGGCTGCCGACGTGCGGATGCTGGTCGGCAACGGCTACGTCCCCGGCCATGCGGCATACGCGCTAAGGCTTTTTCGTGGAAACGCCGCGATCCGGGCCCTCTTCGAGAGCCGCCTCTCGCACGTCTGAGCAAAGCGGCCCTAGCCTGCTTGGGTGCCCTCGGTGATCAGAGCCTGACCTTCGACTGCCGGGATGCCCTCGTGGCAGCGACGTTCTGGGCGGCTGCGCTGGGCTCAGACGTCGACGAGGACTCCACCGTGCAGAAGGCCTTCGTCGAGGCTGCTGGCTGGGGTGGTCCGAACGTCTGGTTCCAACAGGTGCCCGAGGGCAAGTCCGCGAAGAACCGCATCCACCCCGACCTACGGACCTCCGGGTCCGTGGCCGACGAGGTTGATCGCCTGGCCAGCCTCGGTGCCACCGTGCTCCGGCGCTCGAGCGACTCGTCGTGATGCAGGACCCCGAGGTCAACGAGTTCTGCGTCGAGTAGCGGGCCCGGTCAGGAGACGCCGAGCAGGGCGTTCTCGATGACCTCGCTGAGCGCAGGGTGGATCCAGTACTGCCTCTTCGCCACGTCGTCCGCCCGCTGCCCGAAGTGCGCCGCCTGGATCAGCGGCTGGATCAGGCTCGAGGCGTGCGGGCCGAGGAGGTGCGCCCCCAGGATGTGCAGCGTGTCCGGGTCGACGATGACCTTGACGAGGCCGGTGGTGTCCTCGAGCGCCCAGCCGTAGGCGACGTCGCCGTAGCGCTGGACGTGGCTGAGGTAGAGCTCCCCCCGCGCCCGGAGCTCCTGCTCGGTCAGGCCGAACGCGGCGATCTGCGGGTGGCTGAAGACGGCGTGCGGGACGAACCTGTGGTCGCTCTCGATGGGGTCGTCGGGGTGGCTCAGGTTGTGCTTGACCACCCGCATCTCGTGGTTCGCGACGTGCTTGAGCTGGTAGTCGCTGCTGATGTCCCCCAGGGCGTAGACCCCGTCGACGTTGGTGCGCTGCTGGGCGTCGACGACGAGGCGGCCGTCGCCGTGCATGGCCAGCCCCGCGGCGGCGACGTCGAGCAGGTCGGTGTTCGGGTCCCGTCCCACGGCGAGCAGGACGGCGTCGGTCTGGACGTGGGTGCTCTGACCGTCGCTGTCGAGGCGAAGGCTCCAGGCGTTCCCCTCGCGGCGGGCCTCCCCAACCTCGGTTCGGAGCCTCAGGTCGAACCGCTCCCGCGCCAGCGAGGTGAAGGCGCTGCCGATCGTGTCGTCCTCGTCCTTGAGCAGCGTCTCGCCGCGGTGGACCCAGACGACGTGGGACCCCAGGGCGTCGAGGATGTGGGCGAACTCGGAGGCGACGAAGCCGCCGCCCACGATGACGACCCTGGCCGGAAGCTGCTCGACGCGCATGACCGTGTCGCTCGTGTGGACGCCGTGCTCCGGGTCGGCCGCCCTCAGCCCGTCGACCTCGAGCCCCCGCGGTCGGCCGCCGGCGGCGACGACCCAGCGGTCGGCGGTGACCGTGACACCGGTGCCGGTGTCCAGGGTCATCGGCCCGACGAAGTGGGCCGCCTCCCGGTAGAGCGTGACGTTGCTCGCAGCCTTCCGGTGAGCCTCGCCACCCGCGGCGACCGGGTCGATCCGGGCGAAGATGCGCTCCCGGATGGCGGCCCAGTCCGACGTCACGCCCTCGACGTGCACGCCGAGGCGCGTCGACTCGACGGCCTCCACGACGCGGTCCGAGGGCAGGACGAACATCTTGGTCGGGATGCACCCCACGTTGAGGCACGTCCCGCCGAAGACTCCCTTCTCGACGAGGCCGATGTCGAGCCGGTCCAACTCGGGACCGATGAGCGAGTTGCCCGATCCGGTCCCGATGATGACGAGGTCGTGGTGACGGGTCTCCATGTCCCGCAGGGTAGGCGAACGGCTCGCCCCTAGGGTTGGCGGGGTGCGCGAATCCCCCCAGACCCTCTACCGCGACGGCACCATCCTCACCCCGGGTCGTGACGGTCCTGCGGCGGCGATGCTCGTCGGCGACGGCACGCTCCTCTGGGTCGGTCCGGACCCCGAGGCGCAGCGCCACGTCGACGCCGCCGACGAGGTCGTGCAGCTCGACGGTCGCCTCGTCACCCCGGCATTCGTGGACGCGCACGCCCACCTCTCGACAACGGGCGCGGGCCTGCGCGGCGTGGACCTGAGCTCCTCGCGATCCCTGGCCGATGCGCTCTCGCGGGTCGAGTCAGCGGCCCGGGCCGGCGCCGGCCGCCCCGTCTACGTCCAGAGCTGGGACGAGACCGCGTGGCCGGAAGGACGCCCCTTCACCGGCGCGGAGCTCGACCGCGCGACCTACGGCGGGGTGGTCTACGCCCCGCGCGTCGACGGGCACTCCGCGGTCATCTCGTCGGCGCTCGCCGCCGCAGCGCGAGTCGCTGACGCCGACGGGCGTATGCCGGACGGCCTGGTCATCACCGAGGCGCACCACCGCGCCCGGGAGACCTTCGCCGCTGCGGTCACACCGGGTCAGCGGCGGGACGACATCACCTTGGCCCTGCGGACCGCAGCGGCCGCCGGCATCGCGCTCGTCCACGAGAACGGCGGTCCCGTCGTCAGCTCGGCCGAGGACCTCGCCGACGTCCTTCACGTCGCCCGCGAGGGCCTCGTGCCCGAGGTGGTGGGCTACTGGGCCGAGCTCGTCGACTCGGCGGAGCGGGCCCGCGAGCTGACCCGTCGTCACGGCGCCCGCGGCCTCGCCGGCGACCTCAACGTCGACGGGTCCATCGGCTCGCGCACGGCCAGCCTCAGGGCGGCATACACCGACCGGCCCGGGCAGCGGGGCAACGCCTTCCTCACCGCAGCCCAGGTGCGCGACCACGTAGCCGCGTGCACGGAAGCCGGCGTCCAGGCAGGCTTCCACGTCATCGGTGACCTCGGCGTCGACACGGTCATCGCCGGCATGGAGGCGGCTGCCGAGCGCTGCGGCGTCGCCGCCTTCCGCCGCGCCCGGCACCGCCTCGAGCACGTCGAGATGATCGACGCGAAAGGAGTACGACGGCTGGCGGCGCTCGACGTCGTTGCCAGCGTCCAGCCTGCCTTCGACGCCTTCTGGGGCGGCTCCTCAGGGATGTATGCCGAGCGGCTGGGCCCCGCCCGGGCCGCCGGGATGAACCCGCTCCGGACGATGCTCGACGCCGGGCTGCGGGTCGCGCTCGGGTCGGACTCCCCGGTCACCCCGTTCGCCCCGTGGGAGGCGGTGCGCGCCTGCGTGCAGCACCACGACGCCGACCAGCGGACCACCACGCAGGAGGCCTTCCGTGCGCACACGGTCGGCGGCTGGCAGGCAGCCGGCCACGATGACCGTGGCGTGCTCACAGCGGGCCAACCGGCCACCTTCACGGTGTGGGAGTCGACGGCGCGCCTTCCCGACCTGGCCGCTGGCGCACCGGCGCCGTCGGCCGTGCTCACCGTCTCGCGTGGCCGGACCGTTCACCGGGCCGAAAGCTCCTGAGACGCGTGCGACTCGGCTTGGGACTTACGGCGGCGGTCGAGTACTGCTCCGATCGGTGCCGCCAGCCCGGTTGATGGATCATGTGAGGCGACCGGGGGCGAGCTGAGCACCCCCGGGCCGTCGAGTGAGCGAGTGCGTGCGGGAGGACATGTGGATCCATGGACGCGCCAATGGAGTTCCGGATCCTGGGCCCCGTCGAGCTCGTCGTAGGTGGCCGCCTGATCGCGCTGGGCGGTCCGAAGCAGCGTTGCCTGCTGGCCCTGCTGTTGCTCGCCGAAGGTCGGGTCGTCCCGGTCGAGCGTTTGGTCGACGAGCTGTGGAGCGGGCGACCGCCACCCACCTCCGTTGCCGCCGTGCAGGTCTATGTGTCGGGGCTGCGCAAGGCCGTCGGCACGCGGCTGCGTCGGTCCGCCGGTGGGTACGCCCTAGATGTTTCGCACTCGGAGCTCGATGCTGCCCGGTTCAGCGACCTGACTGCCGAGGCGCGCAATTACCTCCCGAGCACTCCCGCGCAGGCGTCCAGCATCCTTGCCGGCGCCCTGGCCCTGTGGCGGGGCGCCGCGCTCGGGGGCGCGAGCGACTCGCCGGCCGTCATCGGCGGACGGCTGCGGCTCGAGGAGCAGCGCACCGCTGCGGTCGAGGACCGCGTCACTGCTGACCTGGCCCTGGGCCGGCACGCCCTCGTCGTCGCCGAGTTCGCCGAGCTGGTCAGCGCGGGTCCGGCACAGGAGCGCCTCGGTGGCCTCCACATGCTCGCGCTGTACCGGTGCGGACGCGCGAGTGAGGCGGCACGGGCCTACGTCCGGCTCTGCAATGCGCTGCGGGAAGAGCTCGGCACCGAGCCCACCGAAACCACCGTCTCACTGGCCGACGCCATCGCCCGTCGCGACCCGACCATCGACGCACCGCGCACCTCGACCCTGCCCATCCCGCTCAGCCGGTTCGTGGGCCGGCGCCCGGAGCTGGACCGGCTCGAGGAGCTGCTCGGGCGGAACCGGTTGCTGACGCTGGTCGGCCCGGGAGGTGTCGGGAAGACGCTTCCGGACTGGGCTATGTCGCCACTGGCACGGACAGCGGCACCGTGCAGATCCCACCCGGACCGCCGGGTCGGGTCCACATCACGTCGACCTTCACCCTGCGCACCCTCGACCGTTCCCATCCCCCGAGCCCCTGCCGTGTGCTGATCGGCGCGTCGATCACCGCCGACGGAGGCCCGACCGAGGTCGAAGTCAGCGTCGACGGACAGCCCAGCCAGACCTGAGCGTCGAAGCCCGGGCCGCCTCTAGCCGGAGCGCACCGCGGACGAGCCACCCGACGCCTCGACATCGCGGCCGACCACCCAAGCGCGAGCATCGGAGGCGGTGGGGTGACGCCGCCATCTGACTGCCACGCCGCGCAGCGGCTTCCTGCGTCGAAGGGTCAGTCGGACCGGGACTGTCGGGTCTGCCTGTCGTTCGCCTTCCCGATCGCGTCGACGAGCTCGTCCTTGGTCATCGAGGAGCGGCGAGGGACCTGCAGCCGCCTCGCGACCTCCTGCAGGCGCGTCTTGCTCGCGTTCGCATCGACCCCACCCGCCGTCGGCCGGTCGGTGTCCACGCCCCCCTCAGCCCGCTCGTCGGACGGCCCCGCGTGCTCCTTCGGCTCCCAGTTGGTCGCCGACCTTCTCGTGGGTGTGCTTCAGCGCAGAGTAGGCAACCCGATGCGCCCGCTCGCCCTCGCCGTACTCGTCCGCAGCCGAGTCGTGCGCCTTGGCGAAGGTGCGCTTGGCCTTGGCGCCCGAACGCTGCAGGGTGCTGGGCAGCTCGCTCTCCTTGGCCCGGCCACTCTTGCTCGTCTTGGGCACGGTCATCCTCCTTCGGCTCCGGACTGCACGTCGCAAGGTCGTACCCGAACGAGGCAGCGGGCAAACCCCGGCCAACGCCACCGGACGTCACCAAAATCTGCGCAGAACGGGCGATCTTGCGGCACTATGGGTCAAGTGACGAAGGACTTGCGGCTCCGCTGCTAATCTCCCGGAGTGTCTTCACCGCGACCCGCCGTGCTCGAGCTCGACGCCCGGACCATCCGCCGGGCCCGGTCGCTGGCCCGACGGGCCGGCGCTCCGGTGGTCCGGCTGGCCCAGAGCCACACCACGGTCTCGGTGGAGCGGGCGACCTTGCGTCTGGCCGGGCTGGCCGGCGCCGACCACGAGGGCGTCCCCTGGGTCAACCACCTCGTCCAGGCCGTCCGGGACGAGGTCGGCCTCGAGCACGGGGTGACGACGCCGGTCTTCGACGCCCTGCGACGCGGCGTGGCGCCGGACCTGCTGACCCTGGCCCAGAAGGCGGCCAGCGGGTCGGCGGGCTTCCGGCTGCCGGAGGGTCGCGACCTCGCGGCAGCCCGGAACGCCGCACGCCGGGGGGTGGCGCCCGGCATACGGCGCATCGACCGGCAGCGCGCCACGCGGGAGCGGCTCGTCCGCCGGCACGGCGACCCCCACCAGAAGCCGTGGATCTACCTCATCGTCGCCACCGGGGACATCGACGAGGACGTCCCGCAGGCTCAGGCTGCGGCCCGCGAGGGCGCCGACGTCATCGCCGTCATCCGCTCGACCGGGCAGTCGCTGCTTGACTACGTGCCCGAGGGCGCAACCCACGAGGGGTATGCCGGCACCTACGCCACCCAGGAGAACTTCCGGCTCATGCGGTCCGCCCTCGACCAGACGAGCAAGGAGGTCGGACGCTACATCCGGCTGACGAACTACGCCTCGGGGCTCTGTATGCCGGAGATCGCCGCGCTTGCAGGCATGGAACGCCTCGACATGATGCTCAACGACTCGATGTACGGCATCCTCTTCCGCGACATCAACCCGATCCGGACGTTCGTCGACCAGCGCTTCTCGCGGCAGGTCCACGCGCGCGCCGGGATCATCATCAACACCGGCGAGGACAACTACCTCACCACCGCCGACGCCGTGGAGGCAGCGCACACGGTGACGGTGAGCCAGCTGCTCAACGAGTACTTCGCCAAGGAGGCCGGCCTGCAGGACTGGCAGCTCGGGCTCGGCCACGCCTTCGAGATCGTCCCGGAGATCCCCGACTCCTTCCGGCTGGAGCTCGCACACGCGATGCTCGCTCGGCAGCTCTTTCCCGGGGCGCCGCTGAAGTGGATGCCGCCGACCAAGCACATGACCGGCGACGTCTTCCGCGGCTACCTCCTCGACGGCTTCTTCAACCTCGCCGGTGCCATGACCGGCCAGGGCATCCTCCTCGTCGGGATGATGACCGAGGCCGTCGTCACCCCGTTCCTGTCCGACCGCGACCTCGCCCTCCAGAACGTGCGCTACGTCCTGGGGGCCGCGGGCGGGCTCGTCGAGGACTTTCACCCGCCGCGGGACGGGTTCATCCAGACCCGGGCGCGGCAGGTGCTGTCCGAGGCCGTCGAGCTGCTCGAGCGGATCGTCGACGACGCCAGCCCGGGTGGCGGCGCGCCGCTGCTGACGGCCATTGCCGACGGCACGTTCGGGCTGATGAAGCGCCCGGCCGATGGCGGCAAGGGCCTCGACGGCGTCGTGCTGCGCGCCGCAGGTCCTGGAGGTTACGACAACCCCGCCACCACGATGCTCGAGCAGGCGGGAGCATCCCGGTGAGCATCCGGCACACCCCCACCAGCGCCGGAGCCGCGCCCGACCTCATCCGTCCCTACGGGGACACGACGGGCGACGGCATGGTGCAGATGTCCTTCACCCTGCCGGTCCCGCACGACAAGCGGGCAGAGGGCGCCGCGCTGCAGCTGGCCAAGAAGATGGGCCTCGAGCCTGCGATGCTCGTCCACGCCAGGCCGATGGGCCCCGACTTCACCTTCTTCGTCGTCTACGGGTCCGCGACCCACCTCATCGACCTGCGCGAGGTGACGGTCACCGAGCGGGAGTACCCCCTGCTCAGCGCCAAGGAGGTCAACCTCGCAATCAAGAGGGCGCTGCGCCGCAAGCTCGTCATCGTCGGGGCCTGCATCGGGACCGATGCACACACCGTCGGCATCGACGCGATCCTCAACATCAAGGGGTTCGCGGGGGAGAAGGGTCTGGAGTACTACCGGGAGATCCGCGTCGTCAACCTCGGCGCCCAGGTGCTCGTGCCCGAGCTGGTGGCCCGGGCCAGGGCGGAGAAGGCGGATGCCGTCCTGGTGAGCCAGGTCGTCACCCAGAAGGACGCGCACATCCACAACACGAGCCAGATGTCCGCGGCCTTCCGCGAGGCCTACCCCGGGGGTCAGGTGCCCCTGCTCGTCGCCGGAGGCCCCCGCTTCGAGGAGGGCAGCGCGTCCGCCATCGGCGTCGACCGGATCTTCGGCCGCGGCACGACGCCCGGCGAGGTCGCGAGCTACCTCGTGAGCGCTCTGCTTCGCCGGCTAGGAACCCCGTCCGGTCCCGCCGTGGCTCCGGCCTTCAACTCGACCCGGAAGGCGACATGAGCGAAGCCAGCACCGAAGAAGGCGACCAGCAGACTCTCGGGGGCGGCACCGGCCCGGAGGCCCGAAACCCTGTGGCGCAGGTCGGCGCCATGGTGACCCACCGGCGGTACGTGCCCTACAGCCACGCCCACTATGCCGGCAACCTCGTCGACGGGGCCTACTCGCTGGCCGCCTTTGGTGACGCCGCCACCGATCTGTGCATCCGCACCGACGGCGACGAGGGACTGTTGGCCTCCTACAGCGATGTGCAGTTCCGCGCCCCGGTCCGGGCCGGTGACGTCCTCGAGATCGAGGCAAGGCTCGTCCGGATCGGTCGACGCAGCCGGGAGATGCAGTTCGAGGTCCGCGTCGTCGGGCGGGGAGCCCCCCAGCGGGGTGGGTCGAGCGCCGACGTCCTCGACCCGCCCATCGTGGCCACCACGGCCCGGGGCGTGGTCGTCGTCCCCTGACGGCGCAGACCTTGGCTTGGACCCGGCTTGGACCTGGATCAGACCGGATTGACGGGTTCGACGCAGCAGACGGTCAACCGGCTACGAGGGGCCCGGTGTGTCTTCGGGGAGACTCGGCGTGTCGGGCGACGACACGCCGCACTCGCGAAAATGTCTGGGAGATATAGGGTTTGGCGGGCCGCCCTGACCTGCATGAACGCGCGTTTGTGCAGGTGAACGGCGGGTTGACAGGGCGTGGACGGTGAGTAGTTTTAGCCACGGTTGTTCGCCCGGACGGCCGCAGGCGGATCCGGGGGAGTGGACCGGCAAGGGAGCTCTCGGCGGCGTGCGCGCGCAGCCGCCGACCACCAGGCTTGCCGGACGGTTCACGATCTCAAGCCCGCCGCAAGTGGTTGGCGAACGGCAGCAGGGCCCGCAGTGCTCAGTAGACAACAACTGGGGAACCGGCATCCCGTCGGTTCTGAGTTGGTCCCAAAGGCGCCGCGGGCACTCCTGCTGTCCTCCCGCAAGGGAGCGGTGCGCCAAGGTGCCGCCGCAGTCGCGCAGCGGCGCCCGCGCCGGCGGCCGGCGGCCGTCGTCCGTCCACACCGAGTACCCGGGTTACCGTGGGGCAGTGCTCCGCCGTCTCGCGCTCGCCCTGCTCAGCGGCA
>JAABUW010001959.1_pt1 | contig 32337 bp, 29 predicted proteins | sample 5560081 | NCBI WGS metagenome assembly JAABUW01 (sample SAMN10711882, study PRJNA513363) | rock metagenome | isolation source: Antarctica rocks | place: Antarctica: Victoria Land, Knobhead sud | reverse complement strand
GTTGACTGTCCAAAAACCCCTCTCCTGAGAGGACCTCAGCGCCCCGGCACAACACACCACCGCCCCAATCACGTCTTCTACTAACAATCGCATCCCGGCCAAAAGCTATTTCAACAAGCTCCTAGAGCCTTAAGATCTTGATTGATGGCAACATCTATGTCGTAGATGACCGCCTTGCCCAACGCCATCCGCGTTGAGGTGATGAGTGTGCCAGCTAGGATAAGGCTCGACGCGCTGTTATCCAGCCCTTTCTTTGTTATGGATTCCTGGGTCCGGCTGGAGTCGAACGTGGCAAAGTCTTTTACCGTCATCCAAGATATTGTTCCGCCCCAGTACTCTGGCTTGGAACGGCTTGGCGTTCCACCCCCTACAAAGAGGCTGACGATGTCGCCCAATGATTGTGACACCCAGTCGCCGGCGAAGCCGGGGAGGCGCGTTTGGCCGGTGAGGAGTTGCTGCATGGCGGCCTGTTTGAGATCGCGCTTCTTGGCGATGAGCCGCTCCAGCGCTCCCAGCAGCGCATCTACATCCCCCATTGCCCCAGCAATCTTTTCCTGCTCAGGCTTTCCAGGTAATGGGATCTCAAACTTACGGATTCTTGTCAGCGCTAATTTAGGCTGAGCGCCTGCGGTCTGGAAGGATGCGATCGTGTTCTGGATGAGAGGCGAGAGCAGAATATGAAGCAGGTAATCCTGCGAGCACGCGATGTTCGTGATCCTATCGGCGTTTTCTGTGAGATTCGCTCCACTGAGCTCTTTCGGAACCTTTCCCACTATTCCCAAGCTTCCAGCGACCGAAATGAAGATGTCTTCGGAAAAGATTCGGTAGCGCTTGATTGAAGGGAAGACGCTGTCGGGCACAAACATAATCTCGGATGATGAGACTGTTCCGGGTCTCATGTCAGTGACACGAATGTACGGATGAGGTGTCGTGTGCGCCACGAGAGATGAACCGAGGGGAAGCCGTTTCCCACTCGTGACTAGGGCGATCTGGTCAATGGTCCCGACCCCCCAATCCTCCGGGATCACCCCCACCTCCGTCATCTTGTAGCCCTGCCTTACCTCCATGCCGCCCCCATCTGCTTCAGGTGATCCTCGACCTGGCTGGAGAGCCTCGCCACCTCATCCACGATCTCCGGCAGAGGCATGGCATACCGCTCTGCCAGCTCGCAGACGCGTCCGGTCAGGCTGTGGGAGACGTGGTCGAGTTCGCCGCGCACCGCCTCCGCCATCGCCGCCATCCACTTGTCATCGATCACCAACGTCTTGATCTCGGCTTCGCTCAGCGCCGGGTACTTCACCGCGACACTCGCCTCCAGCGCATCCTCTGCAACCTTCAGAGCCGCTTTGGTCTCCGTCTGATGGTCCAGCAGCGACTCATACGCCTTCAAGGCTTTGCGCTCGTCCGCATACTCCGGGTCTTTGCCGATCGCCTTAAGCCGCGCATTCACCGCCTTAGCCGTGATCTTCTGCTTGTCGCCCTCGCCTTCCACCACTTCGGCCAGCAACCCATCCTCGCCGCCCTGCTCCTCACGCGCTTCGTCCATCTGCTGCTCGATCTCAAACAGTTTCGCTTCGAGCGCGGCGATCGCGTCGCGTTCGACTGCAAAATAACGGTCGATCAGCAGAGCAGCTGGGATTAGGTCGGACTTGAACCTGCGCCTGCCCACCTTGTAGTCGTGCGACTCCGCCCACGCGAGCTTGCCGTCCTTGTTCTTGCGCTGGAAGATCTCATGCGGCAAGGCGGCACCGGTCCAACCCGCGGCAGAGATCAGGTAGCAGTCATCCTGCATGATCGCCGCCCAGAAGTCCATCAGGTGCTGGTAAATGTCGTATGGGCGCAGCAGGCTGGCCTTTTTGAACAATGCGAGAAGACTCTCGGACAGTTCTTCTATCAGCGGCTTGGGGTGACCGTCGCGGTCGAAGCTCTTCAGCTTCGGAATCGTCTGACTCTTCCAGCTTTCAAAGAGCTTGCCCGCAGTCCCCTGGAAGGCCGTGAACTCCGGATGGTGGAAGATCGCCGGCTTCACCGCCGCGACAGAGAGAAGAAGGTTGCAGTAACCGGCACGATCTCCGGGGCCAAACAATGTATCACGAACGCCGGGCAGCACGGTCCAGTAGGGTCCAAGCCGGACCGGGTCGTTAACATCGCGCTCCGGGATGCCGCCCCGCAGATGCGCCTCGATGTCCTGCAGGTCTTCAGGCTCGCTCGAATCGTTATATCGCGGCAGGTTAAGGTTGAAGGCGTTCCTGGGGCCGGAGATCTCATCGACCGGAATCATCCGAGCGTAACGAGGGTCGCTGGAGTCTTGCCGGACAAAGGCATCGACGATGCGATGCACATCCTGCTCCCGCAGCCGGTTCTTAGGTCCGTCCTTAATGAAGCCCTTGGAAGCGTCGATCACGAACACGCCCTTACGCATCGCCGCGTTTGTCTTGTCGAGGACCACGATGCAGGCCGGAATTCCCGTTCCGTAAAACAGATTCGCAGGCAGGCCGATGATCGCCTTCAGATAGCCGGAGCGGACAAGCTGCTCGCGAATCACACCTTCCGCGTTCCCCCGGAACAGGACGCCATGCGGGAGGATGCAGGCGGCCTTACCGGTGCCCTTCATCGATCGGATGATGTGCAGCAGGTATGCGTAATCACCCTGCTTCTTGGGCGGAACGCCCCAGGCAAAGCGCTCAAACGGATCGTGGTCGGGGATCAGCCCAGTCGACCAGTTCTTGTCGGAGAACGGCGGATTTGCCACGACATAGTCGTAGGTACGGAGGTGTTCGCGATCCTTGAACTTCGGATCGAACAGCGTGTTCCCGGGCAGGATGTTCGCCGTCGGGAAGTCGTGCAGGATCATGTTCATGCGCGCGAGACCGGCGGTCGTCACGTCCTTCTCCTGACCTTCCAACGTGATGTGCTTGCCGGCTTCGGCGGCAACTTTTAAAAGCAGCGAACCGGAGCCGCACGTCGGATCGTATGCGGTCGTCGAGGCCTTGCTGTTTACCGGGGAGATGCCGATCACCTTGGCCATGATGCGGCTGACCTCCGACGGCGTGTAAAACTGCCCCTTGCTCTTGCCGCTTTCGCTGGCGAAATGCCGCATCAGGTATTCGTACGCGTCGCCCAGGATGTCGTCGTTCTCAGCCCGGTTTTTCGAGAAATCAAGGTCTTGAAAGATTGCGATCAGGCTTGATAGCAACTCCACCCGCGCGGCACCATCACCCAACTTGTTGGGATCGTTGAAATCCGGGAAGTCCGTCCGGGCCAGCCGAGAGTTGTTCTCAATAAGCGGCTGGATAACCTGCGTGTTGATCAGGTTGCCGATGTCGCTGTTGCCCTTCAGAGCGACCATGTCGCGGAAACCGGCTCCCTTGGGGATCACCACCGAAGGTTCGTAGTCATCAGAATCTCCGTATTTATCGGAGACATACTTGATGAAGAGCATGAACAGGACGTAGTCCTTTTATTGACTCGCATCCATGCCGCCGCGCAACGCGTCGCATGAGGCCCAAAGGGAGGAGTACAGATCAGATTTCTTAATCGCCATTCTGTTCGCCTCTCAAGTTGTACGTGCGGCGGCCTTGAAGCAGGGCCGGACCGCTGGAGACGAAACTCGGATACGCCAGCAACACCTTCTCATTGACCAATTCACTTACCTAATGCTCGGCATAACCCATCGACCATGGCCTTCACGTCGCATCATGCATCTGCTGCGAGCAACAGTCGCTTACCTTGATGATCCTAATCGAGATGAGCTTCTGAGGGCCTGCCCTTCCGCTGAGGGCTGTCATTGTGGGGTATACCCCAACTGAACGCCGTCCATGTTGACACTTTCGCGTTCGGCTAGGGTTGGTTCTGAGCTATTCTTACACGTGATGGCGAAGGCTAAAGAACCTATCCGAACACACCAGCGCTTGCCGGCAGGCCGTCTTGGCATGGTGGTCGGTTATAAGCGCGTGAGCGCACTCGACCAGACCGATCTCCGGCAACTCGACGGCGTGGCGACGGACAAGATGTTCACGGACAAGGCTTCGGGGAAGGATACGAACCGCCCGCAACTCACCGCCATGCTGGGCTTCGTTCGAGAAGGGGACACCATCGTGTGCCACGCAATGGATCGGCTTGCCCGGAATCTGGATGACCTCCGGAAGCTGGTGCTCGATCTTGTCTCGCGCGGCGTCCACGTCCGGTTTGTAAAAGAGAGCCTGACATTCACTGGGGAGGACTCGCCGATGGCCCACCTTCTTCTGAGCGTCATCGGAGCCGTGGCTCAGTTTGAACGAGACTTAATTCGGGAGCGCCAGCGAGAGGGTATCACCCTCGCAAAGCAAAGGAAGGTGTACCTGGGCCGGGCTCCCAGCCTGTCGGCGGCGCAGGCCGACGATTTACGGCGGCGGGTACGAACTGGAGAGGGCAAAGCGCTGCTGGCCCGCGAGTTTGGAATCTCACGCACGACCGTTTATGAGTACCTGGGAAGGGAAGTGAGCGATGCGAGTTTTGTGCAGCTGTCTCGACGGAAGCGAGCTTGAGGGCGAAGTGATCGGAGGCGAATGTTGGGATGAGGTCTCCGGCGAGGTGGATCTTGCTGAAACCTTCACCGTTCGGACCGACAAGGGCGCGGTCTTCTCCGTGCACGGTTGGCTGGTGGACGTAGTTGTTCTGGAGACCAAGGCTCCGGTGATGTGATGGGGAGGGTCAGACAACGCGCGATGCATTGCCGATGCGGGAAAGCCAAGATTCTCGCGCATGGGATGTGTGCTGTCTGCTACACCCTGAGACGGCAGGACGAGGAGTATTTCGGCGGTCTGCGAGAAAAGGTTTTGGAGCGAGACAGCTACCGATGCCGCGTGTGTGACGCCTCTGGCCGCGACAAACGGTCCATCATCGTTCACCACCGCGTTCCCGGTAAATCGCTGTTGCATCTGATGATCTCCCTATGCCCTGCTTGTCATGCCACGATTCACCGCACGAGAGTGGCCATGCGGCTCATGCCACCACTTCTGTTGCAGCTCTGGCGGGAAGCACACCCAAAGGCTCACGAACAAACGGCTTTGGACTTCAACCCGCTTCGACCACCGGTGAAGGCGGCCACTCTGTTTCCAGTGCTCGACATTGTTGAAATCTCCAAGCGCTCTAAACGGAACTGACCCAACGTTCACAACGGAACTGTGGAAGGTGTCCTGCGCGAGTTGGGAAATGCCTTCGTTCGCGAATCGGCTCAGAGATTGAGTGAACGACAGATTACCGTGCTGCTCGTTTCCTGTACGCCTGCGTGCGTTCGTAGCTCCTCGATGAGGAGTCCGAGGTGTGCTGGGTCTGCGCAGTCTACTCTCAAACGCGCGTCGAAAGCGCCGGTCAAGACCGTTGCTTCTCGAACGCCTTGCACCTTCCTGAGAGCTGTCTCAAAGGCTTCCATACCCACGCCCTGCTGCAGCTTGATATCAATGAACGCCTCCAGCCCATGCCCAAATGCCCTCGGATCGATGGCAGCTCCGAAGCCACGAATGACTCCCGCCTTCTTCAACCTGCTTACCCGGTCGGCGACTGCGTTCGGACTGAGGTCTATTTTGGCTCCAAGCTCTTTAAAGCTTGCCCTGCCATGCTTTGAAAGCGTACTGAGAATAATGCGGTCTCGATCATCCAGCAACAGAGGCGGCAGTGGTTTCGGAAGTTGAACCGTCTTCATACCTCATTTATAGCGGCAGCAAGTAAGCAACGCTGCTGTTTCACTCGCATACTGCTACTTTGGTTCCATGCGCTCGGTCATGCTATCCACTCTTCTCTTGGGAACAGGAGTACTGCACGCTCAGGCCACATCGGGCAATGGTGAAAGCACATCCACGAAGCTTGTGGTCGAAAACCTGATAGGAGACCTGAACGAATACGTCTTCCCTGATCGAGCAAAAGAGGTGCAGGCTTACCTCCGGGCACATGAACGGGATTACGAAACCATCGTTGATTCCAAGGGGCTTGCAGACAGGCTCACCGCAGACATGCGCCACACAGGGGACGATCAACACCTCACCGTCGTTTACTCTCCGATGTCCCCTGAAGCGGACGGGCCTACGGACCCGCAGATCAAGGACACCATGCACCGAATCGAAAAGGCTAGCGGTTTAGGTTTGCGGGCGGTTACGAGGCTGCCTGGGAATGTAGGGCTTTTCGATCTTGCCTATTTTTCCGAAGATCCTGAAGCCGCGTATGTTTTGGAGGGCGCGATGTCCATGCTCCACGGTACGGATGCAGTCATCATCGATCTTCGGAGGAACATGGGTGGCAATCCCATCATGGTTGATCGCCTGCTCACATACTTCTTCAACAAGCAGGTGCAGTTGACCTCCATTCGTTGGAGGAACCATGGGCATGAGCACACAGACGAGCAGTGGACACTCCCTTTTGTTCCAGGCGAACGGATGTCGGATGTTCCCCTCTTCGTTCTGACGAGCGCCCACACATTCTCTGCAGCAGAGCAGTGTGCCTACGATCTGCAAGTCCTGCATAGAGCTACGTTGGTTGGGGAAACAACAGGAGGAGGGGCAAATCCTGCAGCGGCGACACACGCTTTGGGTGGACACTTCGAGGCGTTCATCCCTAATGGAGTAGCGCTGAACCCCACAACTCACACGAATTGGGAGGGCGTCGGCGTGCGGCCAGATGTACCGGTCAGCGCAGACAAAAGCTTGCTCGACGCCTACACTCGCGCGCTCAAGGCTGGAATACCCGCGGTATCCGCACCTCACTTGGAGCGTGCTCGCCAGAAAGCACTCGCAGACCCCGCTTCAGCGCTGCGCGACGCAGGTTTCAGCTCAGACTCACTTGGCCCCTCGACCACAAACCGGAAGAAGTAGTCCTTACAAATCGGCTTCTCGTGCCCAAGGCTGGCAGCGGTTCACGTTACGTTAGCACCAGGGCGCGTCGGGTCTGCTTTGTTTCTCTTGAGAAGGTGGAACCTGACGCTCGGCCCGAAGGGCGTTGCCAACCATGTCTAAGACGAAGATCCTTCCTGGTGTTCTTTTCCCTGAACGTGCCCAACGCTACTGGCGAGGATCACCGCCTGATGACCCTCGACTGCGGCCCGTGCGCGACCAACCCTGAGGAAGCATTCCTTCTAGCTTCCGGGGAGAGCTTCCCGCTTTAGCTTAGCAAGGAGTGTGTCAAAGCGGACCCAGTAGATGGCGCAGTCCTTCTCGCTTACGCCGTACGAGTAAAAGAGATATTTCCCGTCTGGAGAGACATACTGGCCCCATCGATGAGCCAGCCCTTGATTGATCTTTGATCCAAGACTGACCGGCTTGGTCCAGCTTGAATCAGGCTTTTTAAAGGAGATATAGAGCTCCGACTCGAAATCCTTGGTCTCTCTTGCACTGCTATGTCACCATCGGCCTGGAGAATGCCGATGCTGCCGAGCGCATCTATACAGCCGTCGAGGGCCGTGTCGGCCTGCTGTCGAGGTTCCCGCGCATGGGTCCACGCCGTCCGGAGATCGCACCCACCGCCCGCATGCTGGTGGAAGGCTCCTACTTGGTGTTGTACGAACTGCACCCCGATACCGAGGACGGCCCAGTCGAGAGTGTCGAGATCGTTCGTGTCGTGGACGGACGTCGGGAGCTGAGCGGGCTCTTCTAGCTGGGGAGCAACCATTCCCGCTGGCCGGATTTGAGGGTGTTTCATCATGGCTCGACTGTGAATACCTGAACCCCTGTACCAGCCCTTTCGTGTTGCTGCTGTCTTCCGGGCGCATAGTTGGGCGCCGCGAAGAACACATAGCGATGAAGTGCCGGGTCAACTTCCAGCCGCGCGATGTCTTTGCGCAGCTTCTGATTGCTGTTCGGATGCGTGGCAGAAAAGACCTCGGCGGCTACCAGGTCCGGTTCGACGCTCTCAATGTCCCGCCCGCTGGAGGTCCCGAGGGCCAATCTGAAGCCCTTAGCCTCCGGATGCAGCTCGATCAGCTTCTCGACCGCGCGAAGCGAGACCAGAATCGTGAAGGTCTGGTTGAGTTGCTCGACCACATTCAGCGGCGCACCGGTCAGCGGATCGTGGCCAACAGTCTCGAAGCGGAGCTTCCGGAGCAGCATCATCGGGTCTGCATCGAAGCTGCGGAGCCTGGTAGCGGTCCGTGCAGCCCCGTCGAGGATCTGGGCATGCATGTGTTCGGCATCCGCGATGGTCTGAATGACTGGGCGTCGATGATCCATCCCGAGCATGATAAAGGACATTACCATGCGTACGTTTTGGATGCGGGGTCACTACCGAGAAATGCGCGATTGTGAGGACTCATCTCGCCTCATTGGCGAAAAGACGAGAGTGCGCCTATTACAGTCATCGCGCTTTCACCACCTGTGCCGTTTCATCTTGGGAAGTGAAGAGCTCGACGAGCACCCTCACGCGCTCTTTCTGACGGCTGGGCGGAAATCGCTTGGTTCTTGATAGCTCGGCGATAGCATGGAGGCTCGCCCAAAACACTTCTGATAGGACCTCTGCGTTCGAGCTCTGTCCCTGAAACAACCCCAGGAGTTGGGAGAACGCGAATCGCAGCTCTGGAGGAGTAGCCGCGTCATCGAAGGGTACGCTAAGGCTGAGCGAAAACATCACTTCATACAGGGCGGGGGAAGACGCTGCGAACTCCAGATATGCGGTCGCGACCGATGCAACCGTATTTCCACGCTTAGCCTGCTTGCGTGCCTTCTCCAAAGCCAGCCCCAACTCCTGGAAACCCTCGGTCGCAACTGCGGCGAGGATCCCTTCGCGACTTCCAAAATGAGCGTACAAGACCGGTTGGCTATAGGAAATCTCGTCGGATAGCCGTCGAACGGTTACGTTCGTCCACCCTTCATGCTCCGCAATTCGTCGTGCGGCGCTGATAATCTGCGCCCGGCGGGCCTGCTTGTCACGCAGTTTTCGTTCCGCAATTCGGTTCCCTGCGAGTGTTCCTACCATTGCTAGATATTATAGCACTTTGTACAAAGTGCTCGGCAAATGTGAATCTTTTTACAAATGCTCCACATCTATCCTAGCAGCGCTATAATTTCTGGTAGAAGAACATATTATGCATAACGCTATACTGCTTTCTCTAGCCACTCTCTTGGCCGTGGCGATCATAGTCATCGGCTGTTTCTACATTATTTCTCCTGAACGAATGACAGGATCGTTTGGTCTGAAGCCGCCTGCATCCGATGCTGACACTCGTGCCTGGCTACGCCTAAAAGGAATTCGGGACATCGTATCTGGATTGGTCGTCCTGACACTGATGCTGACCACGGATGCGCGGACAGTAGGCATAGTTCTACTCGTTGAAGCCATCGTCCCTCTGGGCGACATGTCAAACGTCTTGGGGTCGGGCGGGTCGAAGTCGGCAGCGTTCTCAATTCATGGCGTGACCTGCGCCGTAGAGGTCGTCGTCGGCCTCTTCTTGATCCATGCCATTTGAGAGAACTGCCTCTGACCGTTCTTGTCGACCGTGAATTGGTTGGAAAATCAGTAAATTGTGACCCGAGTCTATGCAAGAGGAGACAACAATGCGAACTTTTGAACTTCGCGTGTACAAACTGCGCACCAAAGAGGCGCTCGATTTCTATAAGGATCAGATTTATCCCCGCCATCTCAACAGCTTTCCGCTGTTCGGGATTGAGGCCCACGGCTTCTGGACCGCCAAGGAGGATGTCGAGCCACGGCTCTTCGTGCTGGCCTCCTATGCGGCGGGCGAAGAACCCAGCGAGGTCGCTCGGCGGTATATGCAAAGCACAGAATTCGCTGAGGACACCAGGGACTTTGATGTATCAGATATCGTTGGCGTTGAATCGACGATCCTCATACCTTCAACAAGCTCCCCTCTCCAGTGATGGAAAGAGAAAGCAGATAAAACGAATGGGGAACAGCGCTGTACATGATGAAGCTGCCGTGTTTCTTCTTCCGTGGAAGAAACCTTAACTCACTCCAAGGTGTTGTTTTATGGAGGAATCGTAGTGGAAGTCCTAAATGTCGTCGCAATTATCGTCGCTGGATTGATGGTTGGAAGTGAACTGGCCGTCGCCGCGTTCGTTCATCCAACGCTCGATAAGCTCCCGGATGATGTTCATCTGCCAGTTGCAACAGCCCTCGCTCGTGTGCAAGGCAGATTCATGCCCTTTTGGTACATTCTCGTATTCTTGCTGACGTTAGCCGAGGCCCTCATCGGATGGCGCCAGTCTGGACGACTTCCAATCTGGTTCGCTACGTCGGCCATTCTTTGGCTTTTGGTGAGTCTGTATTCGGTTACGGCTCTCGTACCGATTAACAACCGGATTGCATCATGGGAAGGTTCCACTCGGCCTGCTGATTGGAAGACTTACCGGAGCAGATGGGATCTGCTTCACCGGTGGCGTGTTGTACTCCTCACGATAGCTTTCGCCTTCCTCATCGTGGGATCGGTCAGCAAGTAGTCAACTGTCGAAGCCCAAACATGAAAGTGGAGGATCAATCCGATGAAAGTTCTGGTTGTTGGAGCTGCAGGGAAAAGCGGGAGAGCTGTTGTCGAGCACGCCCTGTCGGCCGGTCATGACGTCACTGCATTCGTTCATAATATCGACGGCTATGTAGCAGGCTCAAACGTTCGCGTTTTTGGGGGCGATGCCAGGGACCGGTCCGCAATGGATTCGGCCATGCTCGGTCAAGATGCCGTGATCGACGCGATAGGCAACGAGAACCCGTTGAAAGCCACCACGCTCGAATCTAGTGCTGCCGCGACCATCACTGCCTCTATGCAGTCAAGCGGAGTTCGCCGCCTCGTGGTCATTTCCATGATTGGCGAAGGAGAGAGTTTGGCGAATACGAATTGGTGGGAACGCGTGTTGCTGTCGACAATCCTGAAGGCCGAGATGAAGGACAAGGCAGCTATGGAAGCGATTGTGGATGCAAGTGGCCTCGACTGGATTATCGTTCGCCCACCGTTTCTCAACGATGATCCAGGTACGGGAGACATTCACGTCTTCTCGGCTGAAACTGGAGAGGCTGCTCATAAGCTGACTCGTGCCGACCTCGCCGCTTTCATGGTCGCTCAACTTTCCAGCGATGAATATCTTCAGAAGACTGTGGCCGTCGCCAACAGCTAGTAGGCGTCACCTCAAGAAACGGACAGTTAATTGTTCAAATGCGTCCGCTCTCGAATCCTCGTAGAGAGGACACTTTCAGATGTTGAACACAAACGGTGAGTCAGCTCTGGGCAGGCAAGAGTTTTTACCAAGCGAGTTCACTGCCTGTTTCAAGGAATCTTCCGGTGACCGGAGTGTCCATCAGAGCTACGCGCACGATCTCGGTGGCTCCTTCCTCGATGCTCTGCGGACCACTGTGCCCATTCAGATCGGTTGCTGTGTACCCCGGATTTACTGAGTTCACGGCTATGCTTCCATCGCGAAACTCATAGGCGAGTTGCACGGTGAGCATGTTCAGTGCGGCTTTCGAGGCACCGTAGGCGAGCGCCTTCACAGAGAAGTACTTCCAGGTTGGGTCGGTCTGGCGGCTTATGCAGCCGAGATCACTGGAAACATTGATAATCTGCGCCTTTCCGGCACTTTGAAGCAGCGGAAGCATAGCTTGTGTCACCGCAACGGTGCCGACGAAATTGGTCTCCATCAAACTTTCCAGGGCTTCAAGGTTCGTCTTGCTCGGTGGCCCGTCACTCATACTTGCAATGCCAGCGTTGTTGATGAGAATGTCGAGCTTGCCGAACTTTTGGCGAATGGTCTTCGCTGCGGCGGTTGCGGTTGCGTGCGCCTTGAGGTCGATGTGGACGAACTGCACATCCAGCCCTTCCGCCTGAAGCTTTGAGACTGCCTGCCTGCCTGCCTCTTCATTGCGTGCAGCGGCGAGCACCGTCCAGCCAGCCTTGGCAATCTGGCGGGCGACTTCGAATCCGATCCCCTTATTCGCTCCTGTAATCAGGGCTACTTTCTTCGTTTCCTGCATAGTGCTCTCCTTTGACCTGACTGGTGTTTACGTCCTATTAGCTCTGCTGGATCTTGGTTAATACGTCATGCATGGTTTTGGGCTGTCTCCCGATAAGCTTCTCCAGCGTGGAATCGACTTTATCGAACTCTCCTCGCCTGCTCGCTTCGTAGTACCCAAGAGAAATGCCGACTACGGCCTCGGGCAGGCCGAGCTGCCTCATCTGAGCCGCAAAGGCCTCATCGGCGACCGTCTCACGGGCGATCGGCATCCCAATGAGCCGTGAACCGACAGAAGCGAGCCCTGCCAGATTGAGAGCCTCCGCACCGGTTAGCGGCGGCGTTGGTCCATCGAACGTCATGACGCCTGTAAGAATTGCAGCGGCGGCAGCGGCGAGATCGGTATGGGCCGTCCATGCAACTTTGCCATCTCTGGGTGCGACGATCTTGCCTTTTTGCCACTCCGGTCCCATAAATATGAGGGCGGAGTCCGCATAGAAACCATTGCGCAGCGCCGTCCACGCAAGCCCGGATTCGGCCAACATGACTTCGGTAGCAGCGTGGTCATGCCCTGGCGAGAAGGCTGACGAGGGGCTGGAAGCAATCTGGCTTGTGTACACGATTCGCTCAACGCCAGCCTCTTTTGCCGCATGAATCGCAGCCTTGTGCTGGGCCAGAGTATCCCCACCGAAGGCGCGTGCGTTGGAAGAGACCATCAATAGCTGCGACGCACCCTCAAAGGCATGAGCAAGCGTGTCGGGTTGAGCGAAGTCGCCCATGCGTACACGGATACCGCGCTCCTGAAGGTTCTTTGCTTTCTTCGGATCACGAATGCTCACACCGATCTCACTTACCGGCATCCGGGATGCAAGCTCATCCACGATGAGTTTGCCGAGCTTGCCGGTTGCTCCTGTTACGACAATCATGAATCACTCCTCCTTCTAACCGAAAACTGGTATTCACTGGAAACATTCCTCAATATCATTGATAACACAGATCCAGTTAGTCTGGAAAGCACGGTGATTCGAATGAAGAAACAGCCAGAGGATAAGAGCCGTGAGGCGGTCAGCGGGCGCGAGCAGACGCGGGCGCGCATCCTGTCCGCTGCCATGAAGCTGCTCAATGAGAGTGGCCGAGATGCTGTCACCACCCGCGCTGTTGCTGAACTCGCAGGCGTGCAGCCACCAATCCTTTATCGGCTTTTCGGGGATAAGGATGGCCTGCTGAATGCCCTGGCAGAGCATGGTTTCACTCTTTACCTCGCGCAGAAGCAATCAAAAGGTGCGGAACCGGACCCTGTCGAGGCACTACGCTCCGGCTGGAACAGGCACATCCAGTTCGGTCTGGATCACCCGTCCCTCTATCTGCTGATGTACGCACAGCCTCAAGTAGGACCAGCGGAGGCGGCGGAACTCTCATTCAAGATGCTGCACGAACACATTGGCAGGGTCGCCGCCTCAGGAAGGCTACGCATTCCGGAAGAAAGCGCTGTGGCGCTATTTCATTCGGTCGCTGTTGGGATTGTCCTTACTTTGCTTCGGTCGCCGCAGGATGCACGCGATCTTTCGCTGTCCAGCATGGCACGCGACAATACTCTGTCGATCATCGCAGTGACCGAAGAAGTGCATTGCGAACGGTCACCGATCTCAGTCGCAGCTACGACTCTTGATGCTGCGATTCAAGCTGAAGACGGGTTCTCGCCGGGCGAGTTCAGCCTTCTGAAGGAATGGCTGGTACGACTGAAAGGGGTCCCGTCAGAAAACGGACGATAGAGCACGGTAAGGATCTTAGCGACCGGCGTAGACCCTCATTCTCTGGTGAAGACCCCGCCGGAATGCCTTCTCGACCCCAGGAAGGGCATTCTGGAGAGCTTGCTCACCGCAACATCGTCAGAGCAGGGTGAACCCTTTCTCGTAAAACGCTCATATTTGATAGTCATGGGAATCGAGAAGGACCAGGGCCGAAATCCGTGGGATTGTGTTCTCGGAATCAGTTCTCGATTGCTATTTTGTTGGCATTCGGCGTGACGACGAGTTCTGAGAGGGAGGCCGGCAGTAAGCGGCTGTGGGTCGCAGCCGAAACGCTAACCTGCTCTATTGTGCGTTTTCTGACGGGACCCCGACTAGAACCCGTTTTTTGCACCGCGAATGGCCTCCCCTACTGCGGGCCTTGTGGCGCGAGCAGCACCCGAAGGCGCACGGGGTCGGCTTGGTTTGGAATGTCGATCACGCCAGTGGCGGGCGCGCCGGTGGCCGCGCGAGCGAGGAGCGTGGCCCCTGCCGCGCCCTGAGCTGCGATCTGCTGCCCGCCCTGGGTCGTAATCGTCACATCAAGGGGACAGCTCAAGAAACGGACATTTACGTACGTTTGGGTAACTGAGCGGCCTTGCCAGTCCCAAAAGGAGGCCACCGTTAGTCGGACGTTGATTTCAGGACGGCTTCTGAAACAGATTTTGAGGCGAATCGGGACTGAGCCGTTTGCAGGCCTCCGAGAGTGGTGACTACCCCGCTGTACCAGTTTGGCCTTCTCCCGAACAAGCTCCGGAAGCGCTTACCGTGCTTAAATGTCCGTGTTCTGAGGGGACCCCAAATCTGTTGCCCTTTGGGAAGCTTCCGGCTCTGTTATACCGAAACTACGGCGTCAAGAGTCTCCCGGGGGGCGTGGAGATACTGACCAAAACAATTCGTTAGCTACGCACCTGGGCGGCGGCATAGTCCGTTCGCCGGATATCGACTTGTACAGAATAAAAACTCCGGTCCGATTTAGGCCTTCACCGTGGCCTTGACCCGTTGGTAGCCTGTCGCCGGCTCCGGTGCCGGACCCTTCATTTGACCTGATTGCGCCGCTCCTTTTCCATCGAAACATCTCACGGCCAGCATCGCATCGCCCGGAGTGTCCGCCCTCCAAAGAAGCCGCCATTGCACCCATGCCGTGTCGACGGTGCGGTAACTGATCTCGGCTTCCTTCCACGTCTTCTCTCCGTCCGTGCTCACCTGGACGCGACTGACTCCCCGATCCCCCGCAAAGGCCGTTCCCTTCAGCCGAACGATGCTGCCGAGCGCGATGGGCTTCGAGAAATCCGGCGCGTCAAACCGCGAAGTATTGTTAATTGTGAACTTCGGTCCCCACCCTTGTTGTTCGTAAAACCCCTTTTCCTCATGGTCGAGTACTTCGATCTTTGTGACCCACTTGACGCTCTTCTCGCCCACAGCCAGGAACGATCAGGCGCGCGGGGAAGCCGTGATGCAAAGGGAGAGCAACTCCATTCATTTCATATACCAGCAGGGTTGCCGGATCCATGGCCTTCGCAAAGGGCACATCATCGGTGAAACCGTCCGCTCCGTGGAAGGTGACCTGGGTCGCGGATGGAGAGGCTCCGACGATCGCGAGAACGTCCTTCAGGCGAACGCCCTTCCACACGGCGTTGCTGTTTAGCCCGCCGCCAACACGATTGCTGATGCACTGAAGCGTGACCTCCTGTAGGACCGACGGCATCGCAACAATCTCGCTGAGATGGAGCGTCTTTGGCTGAGCCACCTTACCTTCGACGCGCAGACCCCAAACCGATGTTGCCGGCCTGGGGTCAACGTTGTTCTTCGTCACGCTGTAGAAATCATCGTTCGGCGTGATTGGAGGAAGATCTTCGCCGGCATTCTCCGTTCCGTCGTACGCATAGGCTGCGATCTTGAAGAATCGGACCAGTATCCCGACGATCGCAACTCCTGCGAGCAGCGAGCCAGCTTCCACCAGAAGGCGCCTGCGCCCCTGAATCGCCGAGGGCTCCGCTCCTGATTCTTCTCCCTGCGCTGCCCAGGTCCCGAGGGACCAGGCCAGAAACCAGGCCGCAAGCGCGTATTCGATCACCAGGGCAAGTATGTTCGTTTCAACAGCCTGGGACGGGATCAATCCCCTGTAGTTTGTTCCGAGATTCGGCCAAAGAAGTGCGACGCAGACGACGCAGCCGGCGAAAGCCGCGGCGGTTGTTAGGGTCCGTAGGCGAGCCAAACTACGTCGACCGTAACGCGCAATGAGCACGGCAGCAATAACGATGACCACCGCCTCCCCGAAGAGGATGCCCAGATATCCAATCTGCTTCAGATGGCTATATCCGCCGAACCAGCTCAACATCTTGAAGAAGAGAGGTATGCCGAGGAGCGGGGCGACACGATCGCCGAACAATTCCGCAAGGGTGGCAATCCCAAACGCCAGCCGAAACACCAGGCCGGTAAGGATGAAGACGAGGGCACACGCAGCCCCGGCCGCCCCGGTTAGAAGAAGCGATCGTCTCTCATTCATCATCATCTGCCATATCTCCGGTGTCACATGTCATTGGGTGGCTGCCGCGGCGAGAATGGGGCCACCGGCTCCCTGTTGTAGGAACACGACCACTCGATAATCCGCCGAGCCGCTTCCGCCCGGAAGGGCGAATGTCGTTTCGCCTGCAAACGCCTGCTCGGGCTTCATGTCACCCATGTCGTGAAAGTCACGTGCGATGCTGACATGGTTGAGGGAGCGACCTCCGTTTTCCCCTCGGGCTACCTGCTGGTGCACCTCTCTCTGGACCAGGACGGCGATCAGCCGGCCCCCGAAAGGCGAGGCGCTGAGTTTCGCGGAGGCATGCATCGTCCTGTCTTGTTTGTCTTCACTAAGTGCCACAGCGATTGAAACCTTGCATGTCCGTTAGCGGGACGGCGCACCCGTTCGAACTCCCCTCCTACCTTGCCTTGCCACGAGACGAGGGCGGAAAAATCTCACCTGGCACAAGGGGAGCGGCTCGCAGCATATGCAGCAGAGCAGAGCTGGTGGCCCCCGGCTGATACTCCTCCCTCCGCCCAATGCCACGCGGAGAAGCAGCTTTCGCCATACTGGTGGTTGTACCGAGGCTGTTCAGGAAGGCGATCACGTCAGATCTCTGCCCACTGTCGGACAGGTAGAAGGGGTGAGGTGCGCTCGCTCCGCGTCCGGGGTCCAGAAGGTTATCCAGCGAAGGGACAGAGTTGTCGTGGAGAAAAATGGGCTTCCGCGCAAGGTCCAGCAGCAGAGGAAGAGCAATGCCCCGATCCAGACCTCGCAGGCTCGCATTGATCGTCGCCATCTTGGTATCGAACGTCGCTCCCGGAGTGAACTCGATGGGCGTGAGGGGTGCGACGCGCTGAGCGACAACGGTGGGGTTGTCGCCCGGAAAGATCTGCTTCATGGGAATGATGCCGGTGGGGACAAAGACACTTTGGTCCACGTTGTGACAGCTGGTGCATCCCACTGTACGGAAGAGGTGCTGCCCACGCTGCACGGCCTGTGCGTCCTTCACCACGCCCGGCGGCGCCTGCAATCCGAAGATGTACGCGTTCATGTCAATCAGCTCCTGCTGGTTGACACGAACACCCAGGGCATACGCCTCGGTGCCGGAGAGCGACGGGTCGGAAGGAGGTGCGGCGTTGACGTACGGATAGCCCGTGACCCCGGTCTTTGCCAGGACTTTGACATACCGGGCGACCAACTCATCCCCGTTGGCGGCTCCAACCTTATGTTCGAAGGCGCGCCCACCCGTGGTCGTGATGGTCGTTGGGTCGAGAAGGGCTACATACACCTGATTGGCGAAGTTGTCCTCCGTACTGATCTCTCCGGCACTGCCAAACGGCGCGGCCAGATCTTGCCGGAAGAGCGGCTGGTTATGCATAGGCTGCCCGTTGCCGTCGGGTGTGTCGTCGAACATGCCCACTGGGTAATAGCTCTTATTGGTCAGGTACGCAACCGCGTCCGCTTCCAAAGAGTCTTCGGTAAGTCCCACCGGAGCCCGCCCCAGCGTCTTTCCGCCCAGGGTGACCTGCATCTGCGGGAAGTAGGCCAGGGGATTTCTCCCCAGCGCGACGATGCTGCCGAAGTCCAGCGTGTGGGCTGCTCGTCCGTCCTGCCGGTGCCCAATGCCGCCGCCGTTCGCGACGTTGAGTAGAGAGGCATCCGTATTGGAATGGCACATGGCGCAGCTCGCGCCGACCCGCGAGCCCTGCGTGATATCCAGACGCCCAAGGTGTGTACTGTCCTTGACCGGGAAGCCGATTACAGCGTTCTCGTTGAACAGAGCGATCATAAACTTCGGATCGTTGAGCAGGGCCGAGCTTTGACCGCTCGCATCGCTTGCCAGCTGCGCGGCGAGCGCCTGTTTGGAGGCAGCGTCGATGGCGTCGGAGTCGAGACTGATGCCGAGCTTGAGTGCCTGCAAAGGCGTCAGCCCTTTGTCCATCATGCCCTGGGGCAGGCGAACGGCATCGGTCCAGAACCCCTCATTGCCGAAGGTTTCGAAACGAAACACCTGCTGGCCATTGGTTGAATTGCCGAGTAGCGTAGTCGGCGGCGTTCCGGGATTGGCCGGTCCGCTCGTTCCATTATCAGAAGAACAGCTCAGCAGGAGCAAGAGTCCAGAGAGAGCAAACAGCATCCGAATGCTGGTGTGGTTCGGAGAATCCATTGGCGATCTTCCCTTCGAGGCGAGGTCGTACTTTGGTCCGAAGCGCAGCACCGGGCAACCTCGGCCCACAGAAGTGGGCGAAGCATCTGAGGAGAGCGGCTGCAGTCCTCTGCCCGGCGAATAGCTTATGTACTTAGTCGGACGGGTAAGAGAAATCCCCCTCGCAGGTTTGTGAAAAAGTTGTCGCGAGGACGAACATGCTGAGGTCGTCTGTTCCCGCACGAACCTGCTGTGGGTTTGGGCTTAGCGGGAATGGAGCTTGTGATATGGGCAGCCCTGCCAGGGCATCGAGACACTGTCAAACGTCTCTGCCACCACTCTGGCGTGGCAAATCTTGCAGTGATTCCGTGTCTCGCCCCCGGGCAGATGCCGAGTCATCCTCTCCCACGCGCAGATAGCGTACCCTGCCTCTTCGCTCTCGGATACCGGACGTAACGGAACGCTCTTCTCCGCCTCGCGGATCACCGCGGAATAGATTCGCGAACGCAGCGAAGCCGGAGCCGTTGTGCCGCTTGGGGCTTCCCTGCACTCTGCGAAAAGATCGTCAAGCTTCTTTTCCACGGTGCCCCTCCTTCCACTTGGCTGCAAACGCAAGCCGTGCCCTCGCCAGGATGCGCTCTACCGACTTGATCGTTCTTCCCGTCTGAGAAGCGATCTCACGAAGGGGTCTCTCGTCCCAGTACCGCCAACGGAGCATCGCGCGGTATCCCTCCGGGAGTTGCAGCATGGTGAGGCGAATCCGCTGGTCAAGCAGGCGCTGGTCAAACTCCTGCTCCACGCCGACCCATGGGGCATTCAGTGATATGGCATCCCGCCCTTCCCACTCCTCTTCAAGCGGTAACTCGCGAATCTGTCTGCGATAAAAATCGGCCACTTTGTTCTGAGCGATCGCGCACAACCAGGTCTTCAGGCTGGCGTTTGCCTGGAAGGCGCTCAGTTGCGACCAGGCAACCAGAAACACCTCCTGACAAACATCCTCGATGGCTGCCCGATCGTCCATCCTTCTGCTGATGAACGCAAAGACAGCATCGCTATATCGATCAATGAAAACGGCAATGGCTTTCCTGTCACCTAGCAGGACATCGGCCACGAGCCGAGCTTCCTCGTTCGCGGTGGAACATGATGGATCTCCTGTGGAGCCCACGGTACCGCTTACGTGCAAGCTGATCCAAACCTTCCTCCGTTGCATCGTACGCGCAGACGGCCTGCGGCAAAAGTTCCTCGCCTCAGATGTTGACTCTGGCTCCACTCCCAGGTGAGCCCCGTCCAGGAGGAAACAGTCAGCCTTATTGGGGAACACCTCAAGAAAGGGGGATTTCCGTACGCTAAGAACCGAAAGGGCAAAGCGATGCCGCTCTTCGGGTTCATAACCCAAAGAGCACTGTCACAGGGATGCAGCTCTGGGGTACAACGTCCAGAGAGGTGCACCGGATGGACTACGACACGGACAAGGTAGATGAGATAGTGCTGGCCCTGCTGTGCTTGACGATGTTCCCGGAGGCCGGGGGAACCAGAGCATGGAAAGGACACGCCTGGGAAGCATTGGACCGGCTCCACGCCAAAGGCTACATCTCCGATCCGAAGAGCAAGGCCAAATCAGTATGGATGCGCGACGAAGGCTTGCAACAGGCGCGCGAGTTGTTCGAGCGGCACTTCGCGCGAACGGTCTGAATCCAGTCACGACTCCTTGCTGAAACAACGCCAGGAAACCATTCCCATAAAAGAAGTTATGGGTGGTCACTACGTCGAAGCAGTCGAGTTCTGTCGCGAGACTTTAGGTGCTGAACAGGAGCTGCGTACCGACTGATTCCGGGCCGAATCGTGGCGGGTCGATGGGCAGCCGAGAGTTCAGGTCGAGACGGAAGCTGCCGTAGGGATTGACGTGGCTGTACACCAGCGGCGTGAGACCTCTCAGGTCGTGAGCGTTGAGGCGGTTCTGCCAAGCTGGTTCGGCGAGCACCTGCTGGATCATGAGGGTGTTATGTAGACAAGCGAGAGCTGGACCAGGTGCAGGGATAACATGCTGATCTCCTGATCGTCCGTGCGGTTTGAGGCCATCTCACCGCCTTGCCGAAGAAATGAAATCGTTTGCGCTGTTCCAGCTTTCGATGACATTGAGCCCTTCGTTGCTTGGCCCATGAATTTCGGGTAACTCGACTTGGCCAGCTAGCAATCAAAGCGCTTTCTTAACTCATCTGTGACTTGCGTTGTGTTCCATGGGATTACTGAAGCGAAAACCTTGCGCCAAGGACGCACTTCGGTCCACCCCATGATTTCCAGGCTCTCCCCAGTTCTTTTGCTCGCATGCACGTTTGCGGCCGCCTTCCCCGCAACACTTCACGCGCAGATCGATCGCGCGCAGATCAACGGCACAGTCACGGACAACTCCGGCGCTGTTGTACTTGGCGCGGAGATCGATCTACTGCAGGAGGGCACGGGTGCCACGCGGCACGTCGTCTCCGGTGGTCAGGGCAGCTTTGTGCTCGCCTCGCTTCCTGTCGGCCGGTACACAATGACGGTGAACAAAGCGGGGTTTGCCGATCTCCGCGTCGGCCCCATCGACCTCAACGCTGGCGTTAACCGCACCATCAACGCGCGGCTTCGCGTCGCCTCCGCCACGCAGACGGTAGAAGTCGAGGGCGATTGCGGCGTGCAGAACTTGGACAAGAACGACGCCACCTTTGGCGGCACCATCCACTCGGTGCAGGTCGCCAAGCTGCCGCTCAACGGCCGCAACATCGCCACGCTGGAGCTGCTCGCTCCCGGAGCGATCGACTCCGGGAGCGGGCAGCAGGCGAGCATCCGCTTCGCGGGGCAGGGTATTGATGACAACAACTACCGTTTCGACGGCGTAGACGCGGCGGGCGGCATTCGCCAAGCGTTGAAGTCCGGCCTGCGGCTGCAGTTCTCGACTGAGGCTGTCGCTGAGTTCAAAGTAGCCGCCGGAACCTACACCGCCGATACGGGGGGCTCGGCGGGCGCGCAGATCGGCTTGGTCTCAAAGTCCGGCACAAACAAATTTCAAGGCAGCATCTTCGATTATTTGCGCAACAGCTACTTCGACGCGCTCTCACCCATTCAGAGCTCATTTCACCCCAACTTTCATCTCAACCAGTTCGGCGGCAATCTGGGCGGCCCCATTGTGCACAACCGCACTTTCTTTTTTGCCAACTACGAGGGCTTCCGCCAGACCCTCGGAGGCATTCCGAGCATCGGCACAGTGCCGAGCGCCGCCTTCCGCGCACAGGTAGCCGCGGCGCAGCCCGCGCTCGCTCCCTTTATCAACGCCTATCCGGTTGGGACAACGCCCTCCGCCACCGATCCGAACGCAGCCCTCTACACCAGCGTTGTGCCCAGCCCGAACAACGAGAACTCTGGGATTATTAGCATCGATCACCGCTTCTCCGATCACGATTCGACCTATGGACGCTACAACATTGACGATGGCAGTTCGACAACGGCGCTCAACAGCGCCGGCCAAGCAGGCACCGTGGACTCCCGGGTGCAGAACCTGGTGCTCGAAGAGCTCCATGTCTTCAGCCCAACTCTGCTGAACGAGGTGCAGTTCGGCTTTAATCGCAATACGTTCCTTCAGACTCAAAGGACGGGCCTGCCCTACAATCTCGCCGTCACCGGCTTTACGACAATAGCGGAGAACTACGACAAAGCGCAGGTGCCCACCACCTACTCAGGCGTCGACACGGTGACGTTGACCCGCGGTCAGCACACCGTCAAGGCCGGGATCGACTTCCGCCGCGTGCAGCTCAACTCCTCCAACTCGCTCGACGGCACGTTGAGCTACACAACGGAAGCTAACCTGCTGGCGAACCGCTTGAACTCGATTCAGGTCTCGGCCCCGGTGACACCGCGCGGTCTGCGCAAAATACAACTGGCGGCGTATGCGCAGGATCAGTGGAAGGCCACGCCGAACCTGACCCTGAACTACGGCCTGCGCTACAACTACTTCGGTCCGTTCTATGAAGCGCACAACAACGCCAACCCGTTCGATATCGCCACCTGCGGTGGTTACTGCGGCGTTGGAGCGCCGTTTCAGCTCCGCAACGTATTGAACTTCGACCCGCGCGTTTCGGTCGCCTACTCGCCGGCCGCGCTCGCGGGACGGACGGTGCTTCGCGCCGGCTTCGGCATCTACCACGGCGAGGTGCAACTCGGCGATCTCGACAGCGCCGTCGTCAATACCGAGCCCTCGACGACGCTGACCTCCTCAAACACGACGGTGTACACCTATCCGGCCGCTCTCGCGCTGATTCCGACCACGGGTCTTGCGACCACACCGCGCTCGCTCGCCCGGGAGCGCCCGGATTCCTACACCACGCAGTGGACCGGGTCCGTGCAACAGGCGCTCGGCGGCCAGACTGTGCTGACGGCGACCTATCTAGGCGTCAAAGGCACGCACCTGTTTCGCCGCACGTACGTCAACGTGATGGATCTTAGGACCGGGCAGCGGCCGCTCGGAGCACAGTTTCCCAGTCAGATCGACTACAAGAACAACGAAGGCATGAGCATCTTCCATGCGCTTCAGGTCAACCTCGTGCGGCGCTTTCACAACGGGCTGTTCCTCTCGGGCAACTACATGTACTCTCACGCGCTCGACGACGGATCGGTCGGCGCGGGCGAGTCCCTATCGGCGGAAAACATCTCGTGCTTCCGCTGCGAGTACGCCAACAGCGCCTTTGACGTGCGGCACAGCGCGAACGCCAGCCTGGTCTATAACCTGCCCTTTGGCATCGGCCAGCGGTATATGAACTCGAGCCGCCTGGTTGATGTCTTCGCCGGCGGGTGGTCGATCGATAGCCTGCTGATCGCCCGCGGCGGCCTGCCCATCAACGTTACCGTCAGCCGGTCGAGCACCGCCCTGCCGGATGGCAACAATCAGAACCAGCGGCCCGACCGCGTGCCGGGCCAGCCGATCTACAACGGCAAGGGCATCCGCAGCTGGCTGAATCCAGCGGCCTTTAGCCTGCCCGTTGCTGGGACCTGGGGCAATCTCGAACGCAACGCCGCGGTCGGGCCGACACTGTGGCAGGACGATGCTGCCGCCGAGAAGTCCTTTCACCTGACCGAGCGCAACAACGTAATCTTCCGGGCCGAGGCCTTCAACCTCTTCAACCGCGCACAGTATGGCCAGCCGAACTCCACGCTCTCCACGAAGAAGTGCACCCCCGGCTCGCCGTCGTGCACGCCGGACGGACTCACGCTCGCGCCGCCGGCCACCTTTGGCCAGATCACCAGCACCATCAACTCAACCGGTCTGGTTGGCACCGGCACGCCGCGCGTACTGGAGTTCGCGTTGCGGCTGACCTACTAGAACGGATGCAACACCATCACAAACGATGAGGAGCCCCCAACCTGATATGAAGTTTCGCTTTGCCGCTTTCTCGCTCTGCGCCGCCGCTACCCTCGCCTGCCCGGCGCAGAGCCGTCCTGCTAAGGTGCCTCTGACGCGTGGGGAACACCGTCCCAAGCTGCTGCTCGCCATCATCGTGGACCAGTTCCGCTTCGACTACACCACTCGCTTCGCGGCGCGCTACACCGGCGGACTGCACACCATGCTGAACGGTGGCGCAGTTTACCTTGACGCGCACCAGGATCACTACCCCACCGTGACCGCGACCGGCCACGCCACCTTCCTGACCGGATCGACGCCCGCGACCAGCGGCATCATCGGAAACGAATGGTACGACCGCGGCCTGGGCCGCTCGATCACCTCGGTCGAAGACAGCGAGACCAAGCTGCTGGGCGGAGCTCCGGGCGCGACCGGATCTTCGCCGCACAACCTGCTGGTGAGCACGGTGGGCGACGAGCTCAAGATCGCCGATCGCAACACCTCGCGTGTCGTTGGCATCTCGATGAAGGATCGCGCGGCCATTCTGCCTGCCGGACGCATGGCGGACGCGGCCTACTGGCTCGACGGCACCAGCGGCGCCTTTGTCTCGAGCACCTGGTACGGCAGCTCGCTTCCGGCCTGGGTCGCGAGCTTTAATCAGGCCAAGCCAGCCGAGCAGTACCTGGGCAAGAGCTGGACAGCCGCCGGCTCCTCCAACGCCAAGCCGTTCCTCACCATGCCGTCGCAGCCCGGCAAGGCCTACATGAGCGCGTTTGAGGAGACGCCCTGGTCGAACGACCTGCTGGAGAGCTTTGCCGAGCTGGCAATGCAGAACGAGAATCTCGGCCATCACGCGGGTACCGATGTGCTGACAGTCAGCTTCTCAGCCAACGACCACCTCGGCCACGCGGTCGGACCGGATGATCCTGCGGTCGAGGAGATTTCGGTTGCGACCGACCGCACGCTTGGCAAGCTGCTGGCCGCCGCAGTCAAGCAGGCCGGTGGCCTAAGCAATCTGCTCGTAGTCATGAGCGCGGACCACGGTGTCGCGCCCGTGCCTGAGGTCAACCTCGCGCGCCACATGCCCGGCGGCCGCGCCAGCAAAACCGAGTACACGCACACGGTGGAGCAGGCGCTCGAGAGCCGTTTCGGCAAGGGCAAGTGGATTGTCGGCAGCTGGGAGAGCGGCTTCTACTTCGACCAGAACCTGATCCGCGAGCATAAAGTGAATTCCGCGGACGTTGAAAACGAGGCCGCTCGCGCGGTCGAGACGCTGCCCTATGTCGAACGCGTCTACACCCGCACGCAGTTGATGCAGCGCACCGCAATGGCCTCGCGTGTGGACGATTACGTTGCCCGGTCCTTCTTTCCCGAGTGCGGCCCCGACTTGTTCGTCATCCTCAAGCCATACTGGCTGTTTGGCACCGAGGGCACCTCGCACGGTTCACCCTGGGATTACGACACCCACGTGCCGCTGCTGTTCTACGGCGCCGGCATCCGTCCCGGCGTGTACGCCGAGCGCGTCGGCATATCCGACGTCGCGCCCACGCTGGCTGCCCTGCTCGCGGTCGAAACGCCGTCGGGCAGCGTCGGCCACATCCTGCCTGAGATCCTCGCCCCGCGCGCCCTCCCGAAAGGAGCCCAGTAAGCATGAAGATCTCCGCCCCAGTCTCCCTCGCCCTTGCGTTGGTTTCCCTTATCACCCCTTCGTTCTCTCAGACATCGGACCCCGTCAAGGAGCAGGTCCCGCCACCCATCACGCTCCTGCACCTGACCGAGCTGCCGGAGATCACGGGCGACTTCGACCACCTCGCCTTCGACCTGAAGCGCAACCATCTCTTCGTCACCGCCGAGGTCCACCACTCCGTCGAGATGTTTGACCTCAAGACCGGGGAGCACCTCCGCAGCTTCGGCGGCTTCAAGACGCCGCACTCCATCGCCTACGCCCCTGAGAAAGACGAGCTGCTGGTCGCCGACGGCGGCGACTCCGCCCTGATCCTGCTCTCGGGCGAGGACCTGCAGCGAACGGGCCGGATTCCGCTGATCGACGGCTCCGCCACGGGCAAGGGCGATTCACCTGACGCCGCGTACTACGACGCGCCCAACCGCCTCCTCTACATCGGCAACGGCGGCGCTTCGGCCAACCTGCCGGACTCGACCATCTCCATCTTCTCGGTCGATCAGGGCAAGCTCATCGGCGATATCTCGATTCCCGGCAATAACGTCGAGAGCATGGGCATCGACACCGCGCGCCATCGCCTCTTTGTGAACATCCGGGATAAGCAGCAGGTGGGCGTCGTCGACCTCGACACGCGCAAGCTGCTGACTACCTGGACCGCGCCGGGCATGAACAAGAACACTGCGCTGGTCGTCGACCAGAACACCCATCGCGTTTTCGTCGCTGGCCGCAACCCTGGCATGCTGTACGTCTTCGACGAGGAGGGCAAGGTGGTCGCGCAGATGCCGTGCGTCAACATCAACGATGACATGCACTTCGACCCGGAGATGAAGCGGCTCTACATCAGCGGCTCGCAGGGGCTCAACGTCTTCCGCCAGGACTCGCCCGACAAGTACACGGAACTCGTCCAGGTCCCCACCAATGGCGGTAAAACCTCAACCTACGTCCCCAGCCTTCGACAGCTCTACATCATTCACCCAAAGACCAGCATCGACACCGCGGGCCTGCTCGTCTACCGCGTCAACCCGTAAACCGACCGCAGCGGAGGTATGCCATGCCTGCCCTTCTTGCTCTTGCCTTCCTTCTCGTGCTGGGCGGCGCGCAACAGCCGGCGGCACCCGCAGCCGCCAGTGCGCCTTCACCACCGGCGGCGCGCTACCTCCATGTCAGCGCGCCCTTTGCGCAGCAGCTGATCCTTGCCACCAAGACGGCACACCCGGAGCTCAAAAAGATTGGCCTACACGCAGTTCCGCCCGGCGAAGCGGAGAGTTGCATCGTCGCCAATGCCATTCCGTCGAAGATCGGCAAGATCTCGTCAGCGAAGGATATGGAAGCCGTGACCGCTGGCCAGGCCAGGAGCTACCCGCACGCCGAGGAGGGCGGCTTCTTCGATCTGGCTCTACCCGTCTCCGACCAGCAGCACCGGCCAGTCGGGCTGCTGGTGATGGAGATTCCATACCGATTCGCGCCGGAAAGCGAACAGGCCCTCGCCATAGGCCGCCGCATTCGCGATGAGATCGCCGCGAAGATTCCCAGCAAGCCGGCGCTCTTCGGCCCAGCGGCCTAGCTCTGCTGAAACTACTTCCCACAAGGAGAACTCCCATGACGCTTCTGAACCGACGCCGCTTTTTACACCTTGCCTCTGTCTCAGCCGGCGCGCTTGCGCTTCCGTTGCCGGTCCTGGCCGCGGAGCCGCAGGCGCTAGTTCCAGCGGAGATCTGCGGGCGCTGGGGATTCCTCAACGCTAAAGGCGTTGTCGAGATCGCTCCGCGCTACGAGGCGGTCTTCGGTTTTGCCAGCGGCCTTGCGGCGGTGCGGCTGAACGGCAAGTGGGGCTACATCGACGGGCACGGCAAAGCGGTGCTGGCGCCGCAGTTCGATGAGGCGCGCAACTTTCACTACGGCTCGAGCCCAGTGCGTATGGGGAAGCTGTGGCACTTCATCCGGCCGGATGGCAAGGATGCGTTTCCCGCCCGTTTCGAGCTCGCTCGCAGCTTCCAGGACGGGCGCGCCCGCGTGCAGCTCGACGGCAAGTGGGGCTACATTTCGACGGATGGCACGATGGCGATTCAGCCGCAGTACGACGGAGCAAACGGATACAACAACGATCTCGCTCCGGTGCGCCGCGGAGATCGCTGGGGCTACATCAATAAGGCCGGGGCAGTGGCGATTCCATTCGAGTATCCCGGAGCACTCTCCTTCAACGATGGTTTGGCAGCCATTGAGTCCGCGAAGCTCTGGGGCTTTGTTGACACTCATGGCAAGCTGCAGATTCAGCCTGCCTGGGAGAATACCGGCGAGTTCAGCGATGCGATGTGCCCCGTCCAAAAAAACGGCCTGTGGGGCATAATCGATCGCTCCGGCAAGGTCCTGCTGCAGCCCGCCTACACCACCATGGGCAACTTCGATGGCAACCTGCTCACGGTCACTGAGGGCAAGCAATCCATGTACCTGGATCGGAGCTTCAAGACCGTCTGGCATGCACCGCTGCCGTGTGGCACCATCAGCTCCGCTGGTTGACGCCCACATCCAACATTGCCCTGGTGACAGCAATGTTGGGTTTCGACATAAAAGAATCTATCGGGAGCGGAATGCTCCGGAGAAGGGGCCGGCGGGTGGCGCAGCAGGAGAAGCTGCAGGATGATGCGTATGTGTTTTGAAGAAGAAGCGCCCGTCGAGCATGGCGGATTTGAAGGATCTGTATGGGACGACGGTGTGGGTAAGCGCGGGCGGGCAGATGGACTATATAAGCACTGGGGGCCGGAGGTGTGGAGGGCGATCGACGAGAAATAGAAATCACTATCAGAAATTGAGATAAATGGGATTGCCGAGAATGAGCATGCGTCCATCTGTTGCGCGCACATTCACCCGGAACCAGTGACGTTTCCCGTCAGAGCGGTAATCGAAGCTGGTCATCTCTTCCCCGAACATGAGCGTCTTCGGCTCGTCGTGCACGATCTCTGGATAGGTGCCCTGCAGGTTGAGCATTTTGAGGGCGAAGTGAACGGGTCTGGCCGTCGGGAGCTTTGAGGTTGTCGCCCATCGCCGCGGTCTCCGTGCCCGCTTTGGCGGAGAACTCAATCCCGCGGTCGCTGCTGCCCTCAAGATCGACAAAGACGTGACCGGCGCGCACGCCGTCGAGAATGGCGCGTTCGGAGAGTTCCTCCGCGTAGACAACAGTGGCAGGGTGTCCGACGGCGGAGCGGACCATGGCGGGATAGACCGCCTCATGATTATCGCTGCCGCCAATACCGGCCAGCCGGTATCCCGCATTCAGCCTGTCCTGCCAGAATGGGATGCCGGAGCCGCGACCGTCCATCGAACCGCCATTGATCGCTTCGACGGCCGTGATGCCTTTGTAGTCGGTATCGGACGCGGTCCAGCCGCAGCCCATGCAGGAGGCACCCGTGGGCGCACCCGGATGATTGATCGAAATGAAGCCGTGATAGGCGCTCACCTGCTTGCTGATCGTGTTCACATCCGGAACCGTTGCGCTGCCGAGACGAAAGTCGACGAAGTCGGTGATACCGAAGATGTTGGCGTGGCCGTGGAAGGTCGTGATCTCGCGCGCGGGGATCAGCAGCAGCTGGTCGAAGTAGGGCTGCAGCTCGCGTTCGTCGTTGTACTGCGAGGTGGCGTTATGGTCGCTGATGGCGATGAAGTCCAGCTTGCGACCGGCTGCCGCCTCCACGGTCTTATACAGGGGGCAGGGCACGTTGAGACCGGCCTGGCTGAGGCAGGAGCCGTCGCTGTGGGCGTCGTGCATGTGGAAGTCACCGCGGTACCAGGCGGGCCCCTTGCGCAACGGCGTACTGATGAAGGTGGAGACCGCGGGCTGATCGCCGGCGTGGGCGAAGTAGATCTTCGCCTGATAGTCGGACTTGATGCCTTTCTCGATGTTGGGTATGCCGAGCAGGAGCTTCCATGGGCCTGGGCGGATGGCCCCGGGCAGGTAGGAGGGCGTCGCGTCGGTTTCGGAGATGGTGAAGGTCTTCTTATTGCCTCCGCTCCAGCCGCGAAAGCGCTCGCTGTCGAGGATGCCGAGGTCGATGCTGGTCTTCTTATCGCGCTCGGTGTAGGAGAAGTCTACGGTGATGCGGGTGACGCCGGACGGAACGGTGAAGGGCACCTCGCGATAGGTCTGCGCGTCGGGAACCGTGACGCTGCCGTGGAGCGTGATGTCGGGTGCGCGCCCCTGCTGGGCGTGCGCTGTCAGTGTGAGCGTGAGGAGAAGCGGAAGAAGGCTGGCGGCGGCGCGTGTGCGCCGATAGGTGGCTGGCACGAGGGAACTCCATCGGTGGAGAGTGCTGCTGGGAAAGAATTGGGCTGGCCCGCATGGGGAACGCGGGCCAGCCTGGAGGGCGGCGGTGTTAGAAGGAGAGACGGAGTGCGAGCTGCATGACGCGAGGATCGCCGGCAAGCGAGGTGATCTGGCCGGTGGAACCGCTGCTGAAGTTGTTGTTGGGCTGGCCGAACTCCGTCGTGTTGGTGACGTTGAAGACCTCCCAGCGGAACTCCACGTTGGCGGTGTCATGGAGGGGGAACTCACGGAGCAAAGCGGCGTCGAAGACATTTACGCCGGGCCCGCGCAGGGTGTTGCGACCGCTGTTGCCAATGACACCCGATGCCGGCAGAGCGAAGGCGTCGGAGAGGCCCGAGGACTTCGCCGCACACTTCGAGTTTTTCGAGGCGTAGAACCAGCAGTCGGGACTGCCGACGATAACTGGCGTGCCGATGCGATTGATGGTAGCGGTCGCGGCACCATACGGGTCGAGAGCGCTGGAGAGGCTGCCGCCGTTGATGGTGAAGGGACGGCCGTTGTAGTAGGTGTAGACGCCGGAGGTGCGGAAGCCGCCTAGGATGTAGCCGAGAACGCCTTCATTGACGAAGCTCTTGCCCTTGCCGAAAGGTAGTTCGTAGACGTAGTTGAAGGAGACACGGTGGGGGATGTCAAAGTCGCTACGGCCGTACCAGCCGGCGTAGTTACGGCCGTCGGGTGGCGCGCCGGAGCCGCTTTCGAGCTCCTGCGGTGCGTTGTCGAGACTATGCGAGTAGGTGTAGGCGGCACGAAGGCTGAAGCCGTTGTTGAACCGGCGGGAGACGGTCGCCTCGAGACCGTTGTAGTTTCCGTAGCCGATGGAGTTCTGGTACTCGATATAGCCGAATTTAGGGAAGGGCGAGATATTGGTGGTGACGCCGTTGTTGAAGGTGGGTTGGTTGAGGTCGTTGAGCACGTCGAGGTGTGTCGACTTGGTGCCAACGTAGTTGACGTCGGCGGTGAAGTGAAGGGGCAGTTCGCGCTGGAACCCGAAGCTCCACTGCTGCACATTCGGCGCGGGCTGGTGCGGGTTGACGGCGCGGATGTGGAAGGCCTGTAACTGCGAAAAGTCCACGCTCGCGGGGTCGACGAATCCTGCGGGAAATCCGTTCTGCGCCATCAGGATCGGCGTCTTCGAGTTGCCGGCGACCGCCGGTGTCTTGTTAATCAGGAAGGGCGGATTGAGCGCGAGCTGGTTCTCCGAGCCGAAGCGTTCGAACAGTGAGTAGTAGTAGCCGTAGCCGCCGCGGAGGATGGTCTTGTCGTCGATCGAGTAGGCGATGCCGAAGCGCGGTCCGAAGTTCTTATAGTTGGGCTGGACGAGAGAGCGGCTCTGGAGCCCGCCGCTCTTCGCGAAGATGAGGCCGCCCGAGCCGCCGTTCGCAGTTGGGTCGAAGTTCGCCATCTGATTCTTGCCTTCGAGCGCGGGTGTCGCGAACTCGTAACGCAGACCAAGGTTCAGCGTGAGCTTATGTGTGACCTTCCAGTCGTCCTGTGCGAAGCCGGAGATCATCCAGAGGCGCTGATCAACGAAATGCACATTGGAGAGCTGGACCTGCTGCGCGTAGCCGAGCAGGCCGTCGGCATAGGAGATGCCGGTGGCTCTCTTGTTTGCGTCGCTGATGCAACCGCCCGACGATCCGCCGCGCAGGCAGGTGAAAATGCCGGAGAAGCCAAGGTCACCACGGGTGCTTGGCTCGTCCTGGAAAATGTTGCGCATGGGCGCGTAGAGGGTAGCGCCAAGTTTCAGCGAGTGACGGCCGCGCGAGATGGAGAGGGCGTCGATGTACTGGAACTGTTGCGGTGCCTGCGACTTGGGCAGGAAGTCCGGTGAGCCGAGAAAGGTGAAGTTGGCAAATTGTGTCTGCGGAACTCCGCCGGCGGTCGCGGGATTATTCGGGATACCGGAGACGTATTGGTCCGCGGCGTTGAGGCCGAACGGGTCCTGCTGGGCGAGGGAAAGGTTGCGGATGTAGCCGAAATGGAAGTCATTCAGGATGTTTGGCGAGAAGATATGAGTCCAGCCAAGCACGCCACTGTAGGCCTTCAACTGCTGCCTTCCCTGAGAGGAGGAGCCGGTGCCGTCGGCGATGCCGCCGTAGTTCCCGGGAATGAAGCGGGATCGGGTGATATAGGCATAGCGCACAAAGAGGTTGTCGGCCTTACTCGCGGTCCAATCGACGCGCCCGTCGTAGGAGTCGTTGTTGTCGGTGATGAGTGGGCTGCGGATATAGTTGTTGAGCTGCGCGCCCGGGATGTTGGGTTGCGGGAAGAGTGCGATCAGGGCGCTGACCGACTTGTCGAGGCGGCCAGACGGAATCTGGTTGTTCGGAAAGGGTAGACCGGTGAGCGGGTCGTAGATGGTGTTGTAGCTGAGACCCTTGACGCCGGAGGCGGCAGCGGCGGCGGGGCTGAAGTCGCCGACGCGCTCATTCGGCAACGGTACGGTCGAGAGGCGTGTGACGCCCTGCTTGATGCGTGTGCCCTCATAATCGAAGAAGAAGAAGAGCCGGTCGTGCAGGATGGGACCGCTGACATTGCCGCCGAACTGATGCTGGTTGTTCTCTAGCTTCCTCGGGTTCGGGGCACGTTTGGTGAAGAAGTCCGTTG
>JAABUW010001957.1_pt1 | contig 32416 bp, 31 predicted proteins | sample 5560081 | NCBI WGS metagenome assembly JAABUW01 (sample SAMN10711882, study PRJNA513363) | rock metagenome | isolation source: Antarctica rocks | place: Antarctica: Victoria Land, Knobhead sud | reverse complement strand
TCTCTTTGCTCTTTCCCTTTCAGCGTTGCACCTTGAGATTTACCGTGCATGCCCTAAGGCTTGAGGAAGGGTTGGAGCCTCTCGTCTCTCTCGGGTGCTTGCAGAAAACCTTCGACTCTCAGCTCGTTCTTTGCCTCTTTTGCTAGCTCATCCATCCAACATTACCTCCCTTCTCGTTGGATAGATCTGTCATCGCCCTCAATAATCCTTCCTCTTGCCGCCTGCATGTGCACGATTGCCTGTAAATACTCTGCATTTCGCTCACTCAGAACGCGCCTTCTTCCTCCCACTCACCATCATGGCCGGTACTCAATCGTTTCTCTTGACCATATTGGCTGTCACCCTCCTTGCTCTCTTTCCGCGGATAGAAGCTCGACCATCGGAAGGCTTCGTGTTGCCCAGAGCACCTGGGAATAGATCACCGAACCTGTCCGGCTATAGTGTGCCTCTCTCCGATGGTAAGTTCTGCTTGTTCAGCTACCTGGCACTCCTTTGAAACCCCATTCAAGCATCTCCAGACACTCGTCCTGTCAATTCCTCCCACCGCCTCCGCTAACGTAGACATCACCAGGCACAACATCCCTCTCCCCCCCAACGGGAACCCTTAAAGCGATAACCCTCGGCCAAGGAACCCAAAACTACACCTGCGCCCCTTCCAACTCAACCACAACCACTCCAACCCCCGTGGCCATCGGGGCCAAGGCCACCCTCTTCGACGCCTCCCCCTTCTTAGAATTATTCCCCTCACCACAAGCAGCAATGCCCTTCCTCGACCGCCTCCCCGAATACCTCCTGTGGCTCCTCGACATCGAAGCCGATCTGCACGCCGATCTACTCGCCCGATACCGCATCCCCACCCTCGGCCACCACTACTTCAATGCAGCAGACCAACCGACATTCGACCTAGGGCCCACAGGCTTGATAGTCGCGAAGAAAACGGGCGGTATCCCTGCACCGCCAGATGCGTGCGCGGGGCCGCCGGGGATGCAGAATTACGGGGCTGTGGATTGGTTGATGCTGCAGGATGTGGGGACGGGGGTTAGTAGGGCGTTGAGTCAGGTGTATAGAGTTGAGACTGCGGGGGGGAAGGCGCCGCCGACTTGTTCGCAGCCGGGACCAATTGAGATACCGTATGCGGCGCTGTATTGGTTTTATGAATGATGATGGAGTTGGCAAAGTGATGCGTGCGCGTGTGAGTCATGCCTTTGTTCGGGGTTGGACTGCATGAGAGGGTCGTCCGCGAGGGCGGGAATCGAGACGTTGGTCTCTCGGAGCGTCATGGGGTTGGCGCTCCGCTCTATCTAGGCCCCTGAGACAGGCTGCACTCGCTAAAAGGAATGGTAATTTCTTAGTCGGCGAACTGAGATGGAGAGGGCATTTCAAAGATGCAAGGATTCATATTGACATTCTTTTGGGCTGTATATACTGAAACGACTATATATTCGGTTTTAATAAAAGATTTACATTTTGATGAGATGTTGCTTACTGTTACAATAAGAAGAAGGCATTCTCGGTGGATGGTCTTTACTCCTCGGGTCATATCTTGGAATCTCTGCCCGCAGATTCCATTGATGGCTGCTCTAATGTCTCTAGCACGAACCTATGCACCTCTTTGACCATACCCGAGCTCATCTCGTGGCCCACACCATCAAAGACGATGTCCTCAAAAACCATCTTACCATTGCCAAACCAGCCGTTGGGGGTTGTGGCGTTCTTAAGCCATGACAGGAAAGGTTCCGAGCATTTATAAGGGACTAGCCTGTCTGCTCCGCCTGCCATATTGAGTATCCTTTTACCTTGCAGCGAGCTCTCCATAAGTGGCATCAACCGCGTCTTCTCTTGTTCCGTGGGATCTTGGCTGTATACTTCATCGCGGCGTGACTTGACTTCTCCCAGCAGTAAACCAGCAGGGTCGTACTTTTCTACCGCTTCGATTAGACCATTTGGGAAGTCTTTCGATCCTAGAAACTCTGCGCCGGGAGGCGAGCTCCTTGTCCAGGATTCAAGCTTGGAACGACAGGCACGATCAGTCATGAGGCGAACGTAGTCCGGGCATCCTATGATTATTATTGCCGTACTTATCCGAGGATCTTGCATTACACAGTGCCAGGCTGCGTGTCCTCCGAGACTTACGCCCAATACGATGTTATTGCTTATCGTGTGCTTTGAGGTTGGGAAGATGTAGGATGGGATGTAGGTTAGAAGGTGGGACGTGTCCATTGCTGTTCCGTCTGCCACAGGCCACAAAATCAGTGTAATCGATTTGCTAATGTAAATGTATGGCTTACGATAGGATGCAAACATGTCCTGAGCATGTCTTTCATTGCCCGTATTCCAAGCTTCATTGGCAAGTTTGTCCACTTCCCTTGAACCATGGTTCCTCTGGTCAAATGAGACAGCTATGAGACCCGTTGCTCCGTCCTTGTTCTTTCTACTATGGAGTTTCTCATTCCATTCGTGTATCATAGAAGATGCAATTGGTTCCATGCATTCTTGCGTTTGTAATCGTGGGTGAAGAAGCCAGAGGCAAGCTACATTGTGGATATCTGCTTGAAGCGCTGAGAGACCGTAGACTGTGGTGAGAATGCCTGCAATGCAGTGGGTTTCTTTTGAGACAGGTAGGGGAGGACTTGGGTACGTATTGGCCATCGGGTTTGGTGTTGGCATCCTGTTCTAGCTATGAGTAGTAGTAGGAATAAGTGAAGAGGGCACGGTAAGAATCCGGAGTATCTTTTTGAATCCTCCCCAATCAGGCATCACGGCATATATCGGACATAGGATTATGCTAAATCCGCTCCCTTAATCAGGAAAGTTATCCGATTTTACAGGGATGCGCGTCTACTGCCGAGCTTCAAGAGCTCGAGCACGTTATGATAAAGTGACGGATATAATATCTCTACCTTGACGAGTATCCTCTCGTTTGTACATCGCGTTATCAGATGCGTCCTCCAATTACAAAGTCGCATTGACCTACTACCGCCCCATATAGCGTTGATAGTAGCCACTCGTTAACAATCGTAGCTCTGGCTCGACTCAGCTTGTTCATTCAAACAGCCGGTCTACTCTGTTTGACACGTCTACTTTTCTTGGGACTGCGCATTGCGGCAATCCCGTTCAACATAACAATACGAGGCACCCCCTCTATACGTACCTCACCATACACGAAAGCAATGTTACATTCTGTGTCAACGCATTGAGAGAGTCGCATAGACAGATACAGCATATCGGATCCGGACGCAGTCATGAATGGTGTTGGCAACTCGCAAGAGCAGGCTATAGACTTGGATGACATGGCAGATGGCTCCTCGGAAGTGGAGCTTACCGTGTCTGGTACGCTCAATCAGCTAGATGAAGACACAAACCTCCCAGCAGCTACCACGAAGCGCAAGTCGCCCATCCCGCACAATCAATTGGGCAAAGATACGGATACTGTGTCAGCTACTGCGGAGCATGAGTCGCCTCTATTCGTCTCGCAAGAGAGCCCTTCGCCCTCAAACGCTGAGGTCGCTGAAGCTTTGTATCCGGATTTAATTGAGAGGAATGGGCTTGCGGTCGTTGTTCCACGCCTCGAGAACCAGTGGGAGTATCGTCGATATGAAGAGTCTACCACAGTGGTTGAGATCCTGGAAGAGTACGATGATGGTGGATTCGTGGAATATCTTGTTCAATTCGAAGATGAAAGTGAAGAAGTGGTAAGTCGCCATAGCGGCCTTTTCCCCAACAGCTTCCTCAGCTTAATCCACTTCACTTTTTTGGTCAATCACGCAGCTTTAAACCTACATGGCTTCTTCCACCTCCCGTAGCTATCTTTCAGCGTTGTCACAACTATCGCTTCTTCTGATATCGCTTCGTCAAAAAAGCGCCGTCCTACTCATTGATTGCGGCGTTCATGCTATTGTCCGATCATAACACGGACGCTCAAGCCCAATCATATATCGAACATCGTCAGCTAACGGACCAAACTCTCAGTTGACTTTCGACGAGGTTTTTCAACTTGACATTTCCCGCTCACTACTAGCCCGATTCGAAGGCGAAGAATCTGAGCAGTCTGAATCAGCTGATTCAGATCCGAAGATTTCTTCAAGAACCTCTAGGCGAACAAAAGACCTCAAAAACACGCATATCTCGAGCTTCGCCTTAGACTCGGACGACGAACTCACAACTGCAAAGCATTCGGTACGGAAGCGTCGCACTTTGACCAATCAAAGGCCAAACATCTCCAGCAGATCATCACGACTACGGAGTTCTCAGTCACAAATGTCGACGACTTCAAATAGTGATGATTCAAGGGCGGCTCGGAAGCGGCGTCCGCCAACTCGACCCCCGAGTACCAGAGCCACACGAGCGAAGAGTGTCAATTATTCCGACATTCCGACTCAGGCTGAAGTGAATGGTACCATATATCAGACAAGGGGGGCGAGAGACCTCGGCAAGCGGAAGCGGTCTTCGCTCGGACTCGCTGTCTCCCGTAAGGGTAGAAAATTGCTCCGGGGGCCTCGAATACGCGCTGAGTCTCCTTCCACAGACGAGTTCTGTTCCGCAGAAGAGGGAAATAGAAGATCTGGAAGAAACAGAAGATCACGTGACATGCGTGAAATTGGCGAGGATGAGATCCCCGAGAGGGCTGCAGCGAAAGCGACTGCCAAGTACTCAGGTGCCAAAGAGCACTTTCAGGAACTATCCGACTATGATGACTTTCACCTGCGTCACTGCCAAACCTGCGATGTTTGCTACGAGACTGGGGACAACGAAGAAAAGGGGCTACTCGTCTACTGCCAGGGATGTACTATCTCTTATCACCAGAAGTGTCTTGGGCCACGCACCGGACGCGAGCATCTTGTAACCAAGATAGACGAGAAGGATTTTGTTCTTCAATGCCGGCGATGTATTGGCGTCCCGAAGCAGAAAGATCCTATGGCTCCGGATCAAGGATTGTGTTCCTCGTGTCACGAGCCGGGTGACGCAACAACAGCCTTTCGTGAACGCAAGAGTACCAAAGAAGAGCAGAAAGAGCGCGAGGAGAATAATGGCGAGGATCCTAGCACTGAAGTCTTACCTGATCTAGTCAACAATGCTGATACTCTACTCTTCCGCTGTTTGGTTTGCTATCGAGGCTGCCATCTACATCACTTGCCGCCAAAAGACAGCACAGCAATTTCCAAGGACCTCAGCGAAAGGGAACTCGCATCGATTCGATTTGACGAGTATAGCCCGAATTGGTCTTGCAAAGATTGTCTGGACGCTCCTGCTGATGTCGAAGTGCTTGTGGCATGGCGACCTATCAATTACGATACCTACGAGATTGGGAGCTCCACCGATATGATGCCTGGAGATACGCAAGAATATCTCGTGAAATGGAAGAAATTGCCATATGTTAGAGCCCAATGGATGCCAGGCGATTGGGTTTGGGGTGTCACTGCCGCATCTATGCGCAAGGCTTTTGCTAAACAGAACAACCACAACAACCTGCCTACGAGGAGTTTCAAAGAAGCAGTCGCGGAGGACAACATGCGCGCGGATATCGTCTTCGACGTTCAGTACACAAATGTGGTGAAGCAGCCAAATGAAAAGGTTGCCAAAGCCCGAATCAAGGAGGTCAAGAAAGCATTGATCAAATTCAAGGGCCTTGGCTATGAAGATGTTGTATGGGCAGAGCCTCCAGCACAAGATGATACAGATCGATGGGCAGACTATCAAGCCGCGTATGACGATTATGTCATGGGCTTTTTCGTACACCAGCCAGCAAAACGAGATCTGGAAGCCCGGCTCGTCAAACTCCGGACTAAAAATTTTAAGGACAGCCTCGTACTGACGACTCAGCCAGAACCATTGACCGGCGGTGACCTGATGGCTTACCAGTTGGAGGGCCTTAATTGGATCTATTATCAGTGGTTCAATCGTCAAAACGCGATACTCGCTGATGAGATGGGCTTGGGCAAGACTATCCAAGTGATCGGTTTTTTGGCGACATTGAAGCAGATCCACAGCTGCTGGCCTTTCCTTGTTGTTGTACCGAATTCAACATGTCCGAACTGGCGACGGGAAATCAAACACTGGGCGCCATCCCTGCGAGTAGTCACTTACTACGGATCTGCTGAGGCTAGGAGGCTAGCCTTCAAGCATGAATTATTTCCGGCGGGGAGCAAGGACTTGAGATGTCATGTTGTGGTGACTTCCTACGATGCGGCCCAGGATGAGGAATTTCGTAAAATATTCCGTGGAGTTCATTGGGCTGGTCTAGTTGTGGATGAAGGCCAACGCCTGAAGAACGATAAGGGGATTCTTTACGGCGCCCTAAACGCTTTGAAAGCGCCTTTCAAGCTACTTTTGACAGGTACACCATTGCAGAATAACGCACGGGAACTGTTCAACTTACTACAATTCCTTGATCCCTCAGTCAATGCCCAAGAAATGGAAGAAGAATACGTCACCCTGACTAAGGAGAATATCGCTCAACTACATACGAGATTGCGGAACATGTTCTTGCGGCGTACGAAGGCGGAAGTTCTCAAATTCCTTCCTTCGATGGCCCAAATTATCCTTCCCGTCACGATGTCCTCACTGCAAAAGAAGCTCTATAGATCGATACTTGCCCAGAATCCAGAGCTTATCAGGTCAATTCTTGGAACCAGCAAAGTTCTAGGGCCTAAAGAGAGGGCGAACTTGAACAACATTTTGATGCAGCTTCGGAAGTGCCTCGCACATCCATTCGTGTATAGCAAAGCAATCGAAGAGAAATCTTCCACTCAGCTACATCGCAACCTGGTCGACGCTTCGTCCAAATTGCAGCTCCTAGAGGTTATATTACCAAAGTTGCAAGAGCGTGGAAATCGAGTACTAATATTCAGTCAATTCTTGGACATGCTTGATATAGTAGAAGATTTTTTGGACGGCTTAGGTCTACAATTTCTGCGACTGGACGGGACTCTAGGGTCTCTAGAGAAGCAGAAGCGGATTGATAGCTTTAATGCTCCTAATTCTTCTCTCTTTGCGTTCCTGCTCTCCACTCGGGCGGGTGGTGTTGGAATCAACCTTGCGACTGCGGATACTGTCATAATCCTCGATCCTGACTTCAATCCACACCAGGATATCCAAGCTTTATCGCGTGCTCATCGTATCGGCCAAAAGAAAAAGGTGCTTGTCTTTCAGCTGACCACGCGGGCCACTGCCGAGGAGAAGATCATGCAGATCGGGAAGAAGAAGATGGCCTTAGATCATGTTATGATTGAGCAGATGGATGCTGCCGACGACGCTGGCGTAGATGTCGAATCTATTCTCCGACACGGGACTGACGCTCTGTTCAAAGACGACGATACTCACGATATCAAATACGACTCTGCCTCCGTAGATCGACTTCTTGACCGCAGCCAGATCGAGAATACTCAGACTGCCAACGACAACTCCGCTGAGTCGCAATTCAGCTTTGCTCGAGTCTGGGCTAACGATAAAGGTACTCTTGAGGAAGGTCTGGGCGTACCGGATGATGCCGAACCAGACCCTTCCATATGGGATGCAATCTTGAAGGAGCGCGAACGCGAAGCAGCCCAGGAAGCTGCAGCCCGCAAGGAGGATTTGGGTAGAGGTAGACGCAAGCGTCAAGTGAGTTCACTCTTCCGCAAAGCAAACGTTCTACTCTTACTCTCCCTAGAATGTTGATTATGCGAAGCATACTGCATCGCCTGCACGGAAGATAAAGTCCGGAAAGGGAACCGAGGAGACCGACAGCGACACAGATTTCATGGAGCACGATAGTGACGAGGACGAAGCTGATAGTGGGGACGACGGGGGTGAAGGAGGTGATCTTGATGTTCTAAGAGAGATAGAAGCTCCCCAGCAGCGTCCATCTCGCCCCTCATTGTCTCAAGCCTCGCCAGTAAACAGCAAAGGTAGAGTTGCATCAATGCCCAATAATGAGCCTGGCTGACCATCTTTTAGGACACGAAGTCTTCAAGCGTGCTGAAGTACCAACACTGACAGCGAACGGCTTACCACCACCACCCCTGGTTAATGGCTACGCTGCTTATCCTCCTCCACCCACCATTCCAAGCCCTAACACCGCTCCTATGCACTACGAACCGCCAGATGTTAGTCGACTACCTGTTAGACCCCAACCAACGTCTCAAGCTTACCAAATGCCACCTTATGGTCCGCAATCGGTCCCTGTGCCTCAAACTGACGCCACTGATGGAGCGAGCGATCCTCGAAGTCACTGTATTGCCTGCAAGAGTATCCACAAAGAGGGCTACTGTCCCCTTAAGCTGGCTGGACCCGAGAAATGCAATCTTTGCGGTATCGCTCACTTTGGGCACGCAAGAGTATGTCCACATATCGCCTCCGTCACTCAGTTGCGGGCAATGCTGGATGCCATCAAACAAAGCACCGAGCCAGCTGATGTAAAGGCGGTGGCCAAGTCGAAGATTACCGGTATCCTTGGGGATCTGAACCAGAGAAGGCGGAGGGCGGCGGAGGCTTCGGCACAAAAGAATGCTTTGTCAACGCCCCAAAATGGTGTTAACGGTGGGCCGTACGGTGAAGCACAAACAAACGGCACTGGCCTTGGCAAAGAAAATGATAGGCCAAATAGTATGGCCCACCTCTTCCATACTACGCCACGTCAAGGTCAATGAGGGCTTGGTGTCCGAGGGCAGTAGCCCTGGTCCCTGAGAACAAAGACTCGAATACATGCATTGATTGTGATTGGGGACTTAAGAATATTCAAGTGGCGGTTGGTTTTCAAGGAATGTCGACCTCTTTGTCGAAGGATCGGAATCTATCAGGCACCCAACATTCGGATGTCTTCGTACATTGCTCGCTTTTTCTTCCTTCCTTCCAGTATGCGATTACCCTTAGCTTGAGACTGCATCTAGTTTAGATAGTGAATGCTTGCTAGGCAGCCCGACACTTTATGAGACCCCTCCGCGTCATCGTAGGATAGAACTACAATGAACTACACATGTACTATCGAATCCTCATGCTTTAACGCTCGAGCCGGATCACTTGTAATCGTGCAAGCGAAGGCTAATGGGCCGATGAGCGTACACCATCTGATAATGCACAACCCCCGTGGGAATCCTATGTTTATATTTGGGTCCATTAGCATCAATAATACCCCGTTGATCATCCCCTCTCTCATCTCTTCAGATCCAGGGATTGGTGCTTATATACGGTAGCGGTGTTTGGATTGGGTTTGGTAGTGGCTTGAAGTCGGCACTCACATGAAGAACAAAAGCTCTAATAATCATTCTCTAAGCGTCTACATTGTTTGGTTTCCGATTGTGCGTCTCGAACACATTGGCCGTTCTGGTATTTACGATGTCTTCGATTGTCGTTGTGCATATCGGCACCATGCTGCCTTGATGGTTACTGGCAACTTGGTTATGGCAAGATCTTGCGAGACATGGTTTGTACAGCACCCGTGTGTCTGTACGCACGGCTATTGGGTACTTCGTCCCTACTGATGTGGAGTGCCTTCACTTCTGATGGTGGGTATGTGGATCCTTGGAGATTTTCAGCCAGGTCAACGCTTTGGCCGCACATGAGTGCCCGGACTACAGTTAGTACATAGCTTTGCAACATGATGACAATTAAAGAGGGAATTGAATGGGTTACCGTCTGATTATACGGCGAAGAATTTGGTCACATACGCATGCCGTTTCGTTCTTGTCCCATTTCGCATAGAAAAATAATTCAGAGCACGGAAAACATCTTGGAATCAAGCAGTCTGGGCTTGGGGCTCTCCGCCACAACGCTACTTCAGCAGTACTGATCTTCCCTCGACAAGGTGACGGACACGTTTTAATTTCTTGCACCTGTCATTTACACGAACCACGCTATGAAGCTCCTATTGGCCTTTGGCAGAATACAGGGTACGTCACTGCTCCGAGACACCATGGGTGCAGACTTCTGGGAGAATGAGAGCGAAGTGTGAGGAACTTATCAGGTCAATGAGATTGTCAACGCTAGCGGTCTAGAAGCCCGTGAGCTCACCAATGACAGAACCATGTTTGCTGCCCGAGACGGTTTGCTATGGATGGTGAACGACAGCAAAGACATCGAGAAAACTATGCCTATGGCCATCAACCAAGATAAGCGGACCGACTTTAAAATATTGAGGAAGGAGAAGAGATGCAGCAAAGAAGGGAAGGAATACTGCAACATCGTTTACATCGTCTCAAGGGAATGGCAACGGCATCGTTCTATACACCTTCATAGAGCTGGACAAATGACTATAGACTTGACAGTGAAGTCAATAGACATGATTGTGATGGGGCTACGGGAGGCTGGAACGCGTGCCTTTTGGATACCAACGTATCTGGGAAGGTTCAAGCAGACCAGTGCTTAAGGTACGAAATCTGTGCCGATCTATTGGTCCCCAAGTTACTGGCGTGCCTCCAAAGGAAATCTGAAGTTCGTCAAAAAGAATTTTGGTGGTCTATAGCATCTGCTCAGATACCTATCGGAGGTTTGTTGTTGAAACAAGAGGAGGTATGAGGCCAGTAAGACGCCCGCCCAAGAGTCCTGGCAAACATGTTAGTGTGCCCCTGTAGCCACTTACGAATAGTGGTGATGGATGTGATTGGAGTAGATTGACCGGCTAGACCATAGTGGACTCAGTGTTGGACAATTTTTTCTTCCTCTGTTTGGTTGTCTTTGAATCATACTCCATTGGCCTACTAGGCCCATCTGAAGCAGCCTATCTAACCAATCGGATAGCCTTGTATTGGATGTCAATCGAAGATTATCCGCAGTTAGGGGGGCTATACCTAATTCGTTTAGCCTCCATAGGATACCTCAGCCCTATCAACCTACTAACTCCAAAAACTCCGTGCCAAAACCACACCACAATTCAACCACCCTGAAGAGGTCAACCCTATGACCTTCTTCGATCAGGGAAGTCAACAAAATGTCGGCCCCAGTTCTTCCCTTACAGCCTATAAAGCTCGCCCCAGGCCCTTCGCCTCTTACTCCAGAGCAAACATACTGGAAGACCTTCAAATCCCAAGTACGCCCTTTCGAATCACCTATTCTCCCCCATCCCATGGCAAGCTGTGTTTCGAGCCATGAGATATGATTTCAGAGAATTGATATGCTTTGATTCTTCTTCTAGTCCCTACACATGTACAGATTCGACAATCTGGCAATGCTGACTGCGACCACTCATAGATTTTGGCACCTTCGCCGTCAAGCAACCCAATTACCCACGTCTCCGCCCCTCTGTCTAATTTGAATGCACTCGCCCAAGCATCCGATCTGTTCGCCGTAACCACCGGGACTCGAGTCCAATTCTTCTCCGTTCGTACACGAAAATTAATCAAGACAATCTCTCGCTTCGACGATATCGCTCATAGTGCCGAGATCAGACGCGATGGCCGTGTCATGGTTGCAGGCGATGAGACTGGCACCATACAAGTCTTCGATATCAACTCACGCGCAATCCTAAAAACTTGGAAGGAGCATAAACAGCCAGTCTGGACCTCGAAGTTTTCGCCAATAGAGCCTATAACACTGATGAGCGCAAGTGATGATCGAACGGTTAGGTTGTGGGATCTTCCAAGTCAGGACAGTACCGCTACGTTTGTTGGCCATCAGGACTATGTTAGAAGTGGGGCTTTCATGCCAGGGCAAGCCTCTGGGCTACTGGTGACTGGGAGCTACGATCAGACCGTGAGACTATGGGATCCTCGAGCGTCGGCCAGCGCGATCATGACCTTCAAGCATGCAGCTCCGGTCGAAGATGTATTGCCGATGCCTTCTGGAACCACTGTTCTTGCCGCGGCAGACAATCAGATTTCCGTGCTTGACTTGGTAGCTGCAAGGCCGCTAGCGGTGCTCAAAAACCACCAAAAAACTGTCACGTCCCTATGTCTAGCCTCCAGCAATACCAGGCTTGTGAGTGGTGGACTGGATGGGCACTTGAAAGTTTTCGAAACCACTGCGTGGAATGTCGTTTACGGATCCAAGTATGCTTCGCCAATACTCTCACTATGCGTGATCAGCTCTGGTGCCGGGCGAGACGATCGTCACTTGGCGGTGGGCATGCAAAATGGCAATCTATCAGTGAAGACACGACTCTCCGGACAGCAAAAGGTTAAGGAAAAGGAGAGGCAAAAGGAAATGCAAGCGTTGATCGAGGGTAATGTTGAAGAGTTGGACCGAAAGAAAGCCAAAAAGGAATCGAAAGGATTTGAAAAGCGCTTCAGGGGCCAAGACTTCACGGGTGAAGGGGCAGACATTATCATTGATGGACGACCAAAAGGGAAGAAGAAACTGAAAATATGGGAAGAGCTACTGCGCAAAGGAAAATATGCAGCTGCCCTAGACCAAGCATTAAAACCTGAAAGAGGCGAGCAGAATCTTTCTGACGTTGTGACCTTACTTACTGCTTTCCGTCATCGATCGGCGACCCGCGCTGCTTTATCTGGAAGGGATGATGTGTCTCTACAACCGATCTTCAAGTGGTTGTGCACTTTCATAACGAACCCTCGATATGTTAGACTGTGCGTCGATATTGGTATCATCATCCTTGATCTCTATTCGTCGCACATGGGCGAATCTCCTCACATTGATGGACTCATGGCTAGACTGCATCGAACGGTCCGTATGGAGGTGGAAAGATCACAACAGGCGTGGCAGACTGAGGGGATGCTCGGAATGCTCGTCAACTCCGAGGTATGAATGAGTATCTTGACCATGAAGATTCCAGCCACATAGATATGGTTTTCGAGGAGCTTTGAGCAGCGGAACTCTTCCCGCTCATCGGTTGAAGAGCAATTCGCCTGCACATATCTGTTCATGCTTCACCAGGCCATTAGGACGTCTGTCTTGCCTCAAGCTTGTGGTTGTAACACTTGCTGAGGCTGGTATCAAGCCACACCTACAATAACATACCTCTCCACGACCTCATAGATAACGTCGCCCTAACTACGGGAATCGGCTGCATTGGCGAAGGTCCTGACAACATCGTACAGGAAGTCTTCTATAAGGCTCTAAAGACTAGTGGCAACGGCACCACAATCGCAACACTCTTCACTGGTCAACGCGCCACCATCTAGCCCGCTGCCGAGCCGCTGCTTCCCAGATCCACGACGGATCACCCAATCAGTCAATCTCCGCCATACAAGGAGACGCAATGTTTTCTTTCAGTGTCAAAGCAGTTGTCCATGTTTGCATAGCCCTGAATGAGAGAACGGATATTCCAGTGAGCAACGCGGGCAGTAGCGAACGTGGTGGTCCTGCGGAGATAAATGAGGTAGTGTTGGATTCTCAGACTGACCCCCAAAGGCGTATACCTCTTTTACTATCTCGACTACCCATAACGGTGCTGTGGCTGGGTTGAGATACGTAGGCCAGCCCCTTGTCGCTTACGCAGCTACGAAAGCGGCCGTCATTTAATTCACTGAGATTGGAACTGGTATCTACCCCAACGAAAGATCCGCCTGAACACAGTCGTGCCAGGGCATATTGACACTCCGCTTGTGGCTGTCCTGGTGGATAAATACGCAGACCGCAATGCTACAGCTTTCGTGCGATGAGGGACAAGCAGGTTACCGATGGGAAAATGTTAGAGCCCTTCCGATAGGCGTTACTTCCTCTCTGGCCTACAGGCTGTTGTCTTTGCCCGCCTTGATGGCCGGAGGTATATTGCTGACGGCCACGCTGCATGTAGGGGTGGTGTTTGGGACGTAGCGTACGCCGCTCTCTTCTTGGTAAGTGGTTAGGCCAGGAGATTATCGTGGATAAAGGACTGCTAGACTCGACGGCCTAGCTGTACCAATTCGAATCATCACATTCATGGAGGAAATAGTACGTGAATTCTTCTGAATCTGTGAATCTATTTTCTTTTCATTTCGAAAGTAATTGAAGCCGGTGTACAAATTTTCGTCTGTACAGGCACGCTGAAGCGCATAATCTTCATCCCCAATATTACAATGGTATACGCACCTCCAACACGCCAGTCTAACCAATCCTCTATTTCGTCGTGATCCAATACATCAACGCCATTCGCTGATGCAATCGTGGCTCGGTCCTATCGTCGTCTAATATCTTTCTGAATCGTCGCTCATCTCAATCCTACACTCAGGCCACCTGCTTATCCATATCGAGCCTCCACCTCGGCCCGAATCGTCTCATCGCCCAAATTACAAGGCTGCTCGCCATCGCGATGACACCTATACCGGTAAAGAGCCACCCATTCCCAATAGCGCTGATAAGCGGGTGCGCAACCACAACACCAACACACGCAAAGATGTTCCTGATGAAGTTGCTGACGGCGACTCCACTCGATGCCTGTTTCGGCATGAACTCCGTCAGCATGGTCGTTGCCATTGCGAAGATGAGCATGGAGCCGATGCCGAAGAAGAAATTGGCGATGAGGGGCACGAGCCAGAAGACGCCACGCTCGGAGGTCCAGCCGTACCAGATCAACGCTGCCGGGTAGAGGAAAGCGGCGATCCAGGCGTTTTCTCTCATGCGGTCTTCGGGTCTGTACATCAGTTTGCCCTTTTCATCGTATCGTCCTGCTTTCTTCGCTTCGCGCTCCATGATCGTGTCGGTCCATTTGCCGCCGAAGAGGGAGGCGAGCACGTAGCCGATGCTGTTGGGGATGTAGGTCAGGCCGACGATGTTGGTGGGGAAGTTGTAGGGCGCTTTCGAGAAGGTGGTCTCGAGGGAGATGTTGAGGAGGTAGAGGGAGCAGAAGGTTATGGAGGCGTAGTAGACTGTGATGAGGACGGCGGGGAAGCGCAGGTAGAGGATTATGCGGAGAGGGTCGATGAAGGTGCGGCGCGCTAGGTTGATGTAGGTGCGTGATTTGCGGTGGATTGTGCTGGTGCGAGAGGTGGTTAGTGTTAGAGCTGGCCGGTCCCCTTCTGCATCCGCGAGCAACGGCTTGGTGGTCTTCAGTGTCTTGGGAAGGTTTGTTAGGGCTGACTCTATGGGCTCGATGGGAGGGAACTTTACCTCTGGCAGGGCGAAGAAGAGAAAGACAAGCACAGCACCTCCGTATATTGCCAGGAACCACTGTGTGCTCCTCCATCCGAATTTCTCCGCTAGAGCCCCTCCAATTATCGGCGCGAAGAGAGGTCCACACAAAGGTCCGAGCCAGAAGATACCCATGGCTCTCCCGCGTTCGCGAACGTCCCATATGTCTGCAATGGTGCCAGCACCGACGGCCTGCACGCTAGCTGCTGCTCCACCACCCAAGATACGCATGACGATCAGCATGGCTATGTTATTCGATACGGCAGCGAGGATGTTCCACAACAGGAAGAGGGTGAACGAGACTAGATAAATGGTACGACGACCTAGGGTTTCGGAAAAGGAAGACCACCAGAGCGGGAAGATGGCCATAGAGAGCATGTAAAAGGCGGCCGAGAAGTTGGCGATGGTGGGCGTGGTGTCGACATCGGCTGATATCTGGGTAAGAGCAGCTGGCACCGAATGAGTTGGGATGAATGCCTGCGCGTTGTGCCAAACATCATGACTCACGAAAGATGATGGCGCTCCCTAACGGAGCTGCCAACGCTGCCAGAGCGATGTTGAAGGTGAGGAACCATTTCGTCTTGCGTGCGTAATGCTTTGGTTCCTCTACTTCTGCCACGATGGCGAAGCGTCCAAATAGGCCTCGTCGTTTGGACCGCGGTACTTTCACTGGCGATGGAATGGTCTCCTCTTCGGCTGTCTCGACATTTGGCGTTGTCTGACCGGTGCTATGGTCTGCATCGTCAAATGAAGGTGCGGAAGAGACTGGACTGGTGTTACAGCTGTTCTGGTCAAGACTGGACGAAACGTTGGCTGTGGGCGCTTCATGGTCTATCTCTTGAGCACCAAGCAAGGCGGGTTTGTTATCCATTGTAGAGGCGTGCTTCGTTGATCGTTGAACGTGCAACAGTGGTTCAACTTCTGTTGGTGGGCGCGCGTTGAAAACTTGGACATGTGAAACGACTGAAAATCACTAGGCTCAACAGGGCCTTTGACACGCAAGTGTTGAAAGATATTTGTCACGGTAGGTGTTGAAAGTGCAGTACCGAATTCACGTTTATACTTTATCGAGTCCCAATGATGCACTGCATCGAGAGTGACTTCCACAGGAGCAAGCCGGCTTCGGCGACATTGGGAGGGTATGAGCATCATTGGCCTCGACAGATGAATCAGCAGTCTGAGGGGAATCATCTAACGGCCTTTCGGAGATATACTATGGTGAGTAGCCCGTTATGGTACTTTATCTGACACTGATACCAGCCAAGGCCGAAGGATGAAGAAGCTCTTTTGCCGAACTGCCGGTCATCATCGGCATCGGCATGGCGCACGCTACCTTAATTCGGACAGCGGGAAGGTGCGTCATGACAGGGGTTGATGCACGCGATGGTGGGGTCAATTCGTGCTTCAAGTCTCAAGTGCGAGCACAAACGTGCGGTGGGGCCGTTGCGCTAAAGGTCTAGATGCATGTAGACATGCATGTACCAGGGTAGCCGTGTACATTATCAACATCCCCCTCTCACAAAGTTGATAATTGACCCTGCTATTGCAGTGACTTTGTGCGACGAAGCAAGAGTAAGTGTAAACGAGGAGCCGTTCTCGTCATGAGTCATGACTTTGGGATGACAGTCTGGAGAGCGGACTTCGCCGTAATGCCCAGTTCAATCTGTCTTGCATTGTAGCTCATAGCCTCCGAGATCATTGGCTGAAATTACTCCTCTGATTAATAGTGAGCAACAACATGGCCCTGCAGGAAGCTAGAGCCCGCTTAATGTCACATTTTGCGGGGGATGCATCGAAACATCCAGATAAGTGGTCAGCCCTCTGGGATAAGGGAGACTTCCTGCCATGGGATCGTGGGATGCCCAACCCAGCTCTTGAGGATACTCTTGCAGATCGTAAGGACCTGCTGGGCTCCTGCTTCACACAAGATTCGGTGGGGAATCCGCGAAGAAAGCGAGTGCTGGTGCCAGGATGTGGGAAGGGCTATGATGTGCTGCTGCTCGCAAGTTTCGGATATGATGCGTTCGGACTCGAAGTTAGCGAGACAGCGGTCAAGAGGTGCTACGAAGAACAAGAATTGCACGGTGGCAAGTATCCTGTGAGAGACGAGCATGCTGGTGCTGGGACAGTGATGTTTATGCGTGGTGATTTTTTTGGCACTGATTGGATGAAGAACATTGGGGGAGATGGCAAATTCGATATGATATATGATTATACCGTGAGTCTCCTTTGCACTCAATGATGCATACTGGCTCTCTCCGTTGTGCGTGCCCTCAACTGGATGTCCGTAGCTGACGGCCAACATAGTTTCTCTCTGCTTTGCCACCCAGTTCTCGTCCTGACTGGGCCCTTCGTATGTCGCAAATCTTGACATACGATGGCAATTTGGTTTGCATCGAGTTCCCAAGTGCTAAAGATCCTAAAATCGGAGGCCCACCATATGCTCTGCCTCCACCAGTCTATGTCGAGCATCTTGCCCATCCAGGCGAAGAGCTCACATATGATGACAAGTCGGGCCATATCAGGGAAGGTGTCTATGGTCCCAAAAGCCCTGCCGCTCTGACACGAGCTGCTCACTGGCAGCCTGTAAGGACCCACGAGATTGGGAAAGGACAGGACTGGGTCAGTGTTTGGCGTCACTAGCAAACCTCGGCCTCCTATAAATAGCTTAGAAGGCTGCGTTCGCGATTCTGGAGGCAAGGCCCTGTTTTTCGAAGTTTGTCTAAAAAGACGTTTTGCAGTTCACTCTGCTTTACGTAATGAGTTGTAATGCTCTCCGAGTCCGAAGCTGTGGCGGTAGTAAGCAAGCCAAAGCTCCGGATGAGCACCATCGACTCCACATTCAACCTTCTCGACCTTCCCATCGCCTTGCAGAACATTGATGTCGACTCCATAGGCTTTCGCGAGTGCAAGAATCTCGAGATGACCGCCCCACTCACCCGTGTCCCTGATCGTCTTGACGTACTGATCCAGTGGCCCTTCGAGGAAGGGAAGAAAGTCATCCGAATGCTCGGATATATATCTGGCGGCCACTTGTCTTGTGACTTTATAGCCTCCCAATAATGGACTATGGGACTCAAATTGGCCATCCAGCTTCAGGCTTGTTTTCATGTCTTGCAGTTGATCTGCGACAGCCGCATACAAACAATGGCCATCAGATCGGATATCATGCTCTATCAGACCCCTCGAAGCATAGGCTTCACGTATAGACTTACGCTCCTGATCACGGAGGTTTGGTTGAAGAGAAGCTTCTCTTCTGGCTTGCTCTGCCGCAGTCTCCTGTTCAGCAGCTCGTCGAGCAAGTCTAGCTTTCTGACGGTTTGGTTTTCCTGCTGAACCGTTCGACACTGGAAGGGAAGAAGACAATGACAGGGTTCTAGAAGAATTGTCGATAATCACTGATGCTTCAGGAGAATCTTGCTCGTCAGAGTCGTTACCACTAGCCTTTTGATCATCGAATCCATTAGAGCCAGAGAACCCGGAGTACGCAGCTATTTCGCCTTGCTGCTTGTCTCTAAGCTGCCGTTCGAGGTCCGCACACTCATCATTAACTCCTTTTCGAGTCTTCTTCGTTGCTGACTTCTTCTTTTGTGTCACTCGGGATTGCAAGGTTTTCTGCTCTTGGCGATGTTTACTCTGCAATGCCTCCATGGTCCCGCCTCGGGCTCCGGTGGGGGGGGAAGTGACCGACAAAGCATGCAGTGTGAACGAATGATCAATTCCATCCTCCCATCGAAGATGTCGTCCTAAAGGCAGCCTTACGCGGCAAAGCAGCTGCACGCGAGCCGAGGCATCAGTGCCCCTTGCCTCCCCACAAAGGCCAGCGCTCAGCCCTATGAAAGCCGAGGAAGCTTTCCAACTTCCATCCTCCCTTGGACCGGCGGCCAGCCCACAGTCAGCCAAACATGACGCTTCTCCTTCCAAGCCTCGCCGGCTGGCCGGATCCTTCCGCCTGTATTATCACCATCCACGGTGCTCCTGGACTGTCTATCGCCTTCGCCCTTTTGAAGCAACGCTCTACATATATACAAGCACCTCCGCTGGCACGGTCATACATAGTTGTTGTTTTAGATCGACACGCTGTTGGTGCAAGCAATCCTGGCAGATCAGACGCCCTTCGTGTTTGCCGTTCCGATGTCTTCTCTAGACCATGAAGACCAGATATACCAAGAGGATGTCAAAGCCTTGAAGAGATCGTGGACGGACTCTCGTTGGAGATTCACGAAGAGACCCTTTACCGCCGAGCAGATTGTGGCCAAGAGGGGTAATTTGACGATCCAGTACCCCAGTAACGCTCAGAGCCAAAAGCTTTGGAACATTGTTGAAGGTAGATTCAAGGTTTGTCATTACTCGTCAGGACGGCAGCACATTCGACGAAAGTCTGACAAGAACCGATAGAACGGCGATGCTAGCTTCACATATGGGTGCTTGGATCCAACGATGATCACTCAGATGGCCAAATACCTCGACACCGTCTACGTCTCTGGTTGGCAATGCTCCTCAACCGCTTCCTCCACAGATGAGCCTTCACCTGATCTGGCAGATTACCCGATGGTAAGCATACGTTTTTCATCGAGCAAGATACGATCGTTAAACACTAGTAGAATACGGTCCCAAACAAGGTCCAGCATCTCTTCATGGCCCAGCTATTCCATGACCGAAAGCAAAGGGAAGAACGTATAACAACGCCCAAGGCAAATCGTGGTAGTCTAGCCAATACCGACTTTCTACGGCCAATTATCGCAGACGCTGATACTGGACATGGAGGATTGACCGCCATCATGAAGCTGACAAAGCTCTTTATTGAGAAAGGAGCGGCAGGCATACACATCGAGGATCAAGCGCCGGGGACCAAGAAGTGCGGCCACATGGCGGGCAAGGTCCTGGTACCCATCAGCGAGCACATCAACCGCATGGTCGCCATTAGGGCGCAGGCCGACATCATGGGTACCGATCTTCTAGCCGTTGCTCGGACAGACTCTGAAGCTGCTACGCTCATCACATCCACTATCGACCCCAGAGACCATGCCTTCATTCTCGGAATGACCAACCCAGCTCTCCAACCTCTCAACGACCTGATGGTGGCAGCAGAACAGGTTGGCAAGACTGGTGACCAGTTACAAACCATCGAGGACCAATGGATCGCCCAAGCGGGCTTGAAGCTGTTCGATGATGCTGTAGTGGATATGATTAACGCAGGCGTCCACGTCAACAAGGCAGCCTTGGTTCAAGAGTACCATTCCATGGTCAAGGGCAAGAGCAACTCTGAATCACGGGCAATTGCCAAAGGCTTGACTGGCGTTGACATCCACTGGGACTGGGACTCACCAAGAACACGCGAAGGTTTCTACCGCTACCAAGGCGGTTGTGGGTGTGCCGTCAACCGCGCCGTGGCATACGGACCATATGCGGATATGATCTGGATGGAGAGTGCAAAGCCTGATTACAAGCAGGCAGAACAATTTGCCAACGGTGTACATGCTGTATGGCCTGAGCAGAAGTAGCTATCCCAATCTCCCATCCCTGGAAATCGGTCTGCTAACAATGCCGTAGACTCGCCTACAATCTCTCTCCCTCCTTCAATTGGAAAGCGGCCATGCCACGCGAGGAACAAGAGACCTACATCAAACGTCTTGGCAAGCTAGGCTACTGCTGGCAATTCATCACCCTTGCCGGCCTCCACACCACCGCACTCATCAGCGATCAGTTCTCAAAAGCTTTCGCCAAGCAGGGTATGCGGGCATACGGAGAGCTGGTGCAAGAGCCCGAGATGGAAGGCAAGATCGACGTGGTTACCCATCAAAAATGGAGTGGAGCCAATTATGTGGATAACATGCTGAAGATGGTTACTGGTGGTGTAAGCTCGACCAGCGCGATGGGGAAAGGCGTCACGGAGGATCAGTTCAAGTGAAGCACGCTTCGTTGGGTAGGTAAATGCTCTTGGAACAACTTCTTGGTTCTTCGCTCAGTATCACTTTCCTTCGTTCTATTTTTGTAGCCAGTTGGGAGCGCACCGTATACCTTTAAGAAGTTTATTCACATACGCAGGTTTTCATCGCACGAGCATGAAAGTCAAGCTTTTCGACTTATCGTGTTAAGCAACCTCTATCTAACCACCTCAATTCCACTTTCCTCGGCTCTCCCAGTTACTTTGCCCCTCCGATGTAAAACTCGCATTTCGATTTTTGCCCGCAGAAAGATATCACCAAACATCTGATTCTAAACATCCGCACGTTCAAGGCTTGCTGGCGTTGTACGGGCTGATCTTTACTCCCATGTCCCTGTGGTTACAATAACTCTCCGCGGGCAGGTACGCGTGCCATGATAAGCCAAAGATCCATATCTAAACGCGCCGGCTTTCGGTATGATACGTGCTTTCCTCGAGGTCGGTCGCCTTTGGGGGAATGGTAATAGTGCGGGCATTGTGTGCACTGAATATTGGCCCTTTTTGAGTGAACTGTTTTGGTTTCTCTGTGGATTTTCCATGGCAAGGGGGATTGAGGAATGAGGGCTGTTTGAGGACTGGGGATGGTTGAGGACTGGGGTATGAATACTGAGGTTTGGATGTATGCTCTACTGAAGTTTGGAGGAGGATTCAGTTTCGGCCTCGGCTGATAATTGTTTGTGTAGAGGGCTGAGCGGTGGGATGGGTGACTGTTGTCGACGATTTCACTATTGGCTGGCCGGGACAAAGTCGCGGTAGGGTAGTACAAGGCCGGGAAGAGGACATATATAATGACTCTGAGCACTTGTCATTATAAATTGCGACCAGGACCGGAGTTGGTTTGGCAATGAAGGGGCAGGAATGATGGTGAGTGATACTTGGGTGTGCGATATCCGGTCTTGGAAATGGAGTGATGCTCTCGCGTGGGAAAGCTAGCTACCAGAGGCTGGTTTGATGCTGATGTTATGCTGAGCTCGACAAGGAAGCTATTATGGTACACGGAGCTCTCATCGCGTGCAACGGAGGAATAGAAAATGTTCGATTACTGAGTATCTAGAACTATACCTGGACTGTGTTTTTCTCTTGATCAGGCTCAATAGAGGTTGCCCGTCTTCACTTTTTGCTTTCCCGTCTGAAGTATCTGCTTTACAATATCACTTGAACAATTATGAGTAATCCGAAATTCTCTAGTACTAAACAAAGAATCCAATGCAAAGATAGATTCAAATTTCTTGCTCTTCCATTTGTGACTGAGCGCGATGTTTAGCGGCTGTTGAACCCAGGTTGACTTTTGTGTTGAACAAAGGCCTGATGTTACTACTTGATTTCCGTATTCGACTCGTATCTCATCCTCACCTCAATCTTGACACCCTTGGTCACCATCGAGCCTGCCAACGTGGAGGTGGCATATCCTCTACTTGATATAGGAGATAAGCTTCAGCCTGCGCAGGTAGATGTTGTGCAGATCAAAACGCTTCTTGGCGTCCCCGATACTGTGCCCAGTGATTAGGATCATCAAGAAGAAAGATTCGATGATGCTAGGTGGGACATTGCAGAGGAGCTGTCCAGTAAAGCTCCAACCCATAGCACTGGCACCAATAATCAGGCCCACGATCAGGAGCACTCCCAAAACGACTGTTATCTCATGAGAGCAGACGTTGACCGCAACCGAGATTCGATACCTGAGCGAGGTTTCTGCAACGCGCTCTTCATCCAGCTGTGATGGTCTAAGTTAATTATTATTGCACTGTCTTTCCTCTTATAATCATACGAAACTCATGTAATCCGCCAAATTCCATTCCTTATCATCCCATTACCAATCCTATCACATTGAGCCAATCAATTATAGCAAAAAGTCGCAAAACAAGCCGCACACCCAGCTGGCAGCACACCCCCCGTCTTCTTCACAACCGCACAAGCCAAACATAGTGGAAAAGTTTTGTTCCCGCCATCTGTCGCAACCTGTCCACCATTCATGATCATACCGCTAGTCTCAGCAGCCGAATACTCCGGCTTGAAGGTACTCTCGCCACTCGGGAACGTGTAGTTGTAATTCGGCAAGTACACAATCGTAATCTTGCTCGTGTCATTGCATCCAAAGAATATCGGATGCGCGTTGGTAATTGTAGGTGGTATGACAGGCATCCTGGTTAGTCTGGCGGAGAGGGATTGCAGGTATGTCTGATGCAATTGACTGCCGTTAGGGAAGTTACCAGATGTGTCTGCGGAATTGTCGTTCACGATTATCACGCCCACCTTACGGGATGATTGGAGCAGGGGAAAGAGGGGGTTATTTTGATGGGATTCGCCGCCGTCTGCAAGTGTAAGAATGGGTTTGGCGGAGACGAGGGTAGAATGGGTGTAATTGTAAAAGGGGTTGGGGTAGATGGCGTACTCATCGCGAGGCGTCAGCGCGTGGATGTTAGTGATTATGGAGGTGATGTTTGCGGGTATTGTTCCGAGCCCTTGGGCGCTGGTGGGAGAAGAGGCGCAAAATTCGTTGAAAATGTCGGATGAGGTGCCGAGAATGTAGCCTAAATTGTCGTAATTCGTCTCGCACGTAGGCTTGGTAGGCACCCCATTGCTGAGGGATGTCCCAAGATACCGAGTCTGGGTGAAGGCATTGATGCCCGAATCGAAGCTGCCGAATTCGTATGGTGAAAACTCGTAGATCACAGAGTTATTGGGAGGCGTACATGCTCCAGTAGCATTTTCAATATCTAGAGCTGTGATGATGGGATAGGGTACAGCGTGCGAAGTGAAGTTTGAGAAGCCCGTAATAGATGAGAGTTCGATGGCCACGCCGCCGTCGGTGCCGTAGAGCAGCTGATATGAAAGAAGGCGGCCGTAGACATCAACGATAGTTGGGGAGAATCCGGCTGCGTTTTTGGCTTCGACATCAGCTGTAATCTGGGCATAAGCCGGTCCGACTGCTAGATTTGCGGGATCGAGGAGGCCGTCTTGAAAAGCTGTCGTCCAGAGGTTCGTTTGCAAAGATGAGATGGTTGGGTAGTTGTTGCCGGCGACGGAAGACAGAAGCCAACCTCCACCAGAGAGGCCGGCCTGATACGTCAGACCCTGATAGAGGCCACTAACGCCCGTGTTGCTGTCTCGAGCGTCAAAAGCTTGGATGACGCCAGCTCCGATAAGCAAGGAGCGCAGACCGCCCCCACTGGTGGTGAGAGCTACTTTGGGTAGATTCGCTGTGCTGAATGTCAAGTTGACCATCTGGAGCCATTTTCCAAGAGCTGCTGATGCGATTGGACTGCGGGCAGCAATGTATGCTGTTTCAGGTGCAGACAAGCCAGAAGCGGTGCGAACGAGAGGGCTTTTGGGGCAGGTCGCTGCTACGGGAGCATAACCAGAAAGCGCTGCCTGAGTGAAAGCAATGAGGTTCAAAGCACAAGCAAGAAGAAGTGGATGTGTAAAATACATCTTGACTTAAGGAAGCCAAAATTGCTTGAAGATGCGAGGGAATCGAAAGGTTTTATAGCAGAGTCAGTGTGCGTGGTGAAGAAAGAGGCATTGCTTGGTTAAAAATAAGCCTCGATGGTCTTCCCACTAGCATTAAAGTGGAGACGGGAAACAAAGACCCAGCACTGTAAGTACTTAAGGGAGCTTGCGCATGAGCCCGGGCTTCGTCGTGCAGGAATCATTGCCCGGAAATACTCGGATTGTCCAATGGCCACATTGTCGCAACTTCCTGTTTCGTTGATCTCTTCTCAAATTCCCGTCGTGGCGGCAACCTTCCTCGCTAATCGGCAAGGATAGAGTGAATGCGGTATGCAGTGACGAGGACAATTCTTGAATGTCCCTGAGCGCTTCGAAGATGTCGTGTGCTTCCTAGACGGAGAATTTAAGGTAGGGGGTCGCATGTGCGGAACCGGAGAGCGCTACTGCCCTTTTCTTTTGACTTCGAAACGATAGTAGTTGTCAATATACAAGTGGATCTGCATTCAGGCAGGATTGCAGGTAATGAGGTCGACGATGAGCTAGAAAAGTTGACCTAGCGCAATGTGCCCTTGGAGAATCGGTGATGTGGAAGACATCGTCCCCATGACCTTGTCGAAACAACTTCCTTCATATTGAAGAAGCAATGCTGACCTTGCTTTGCGAAGGTTAGAATGGAGCGAGAGAGAGCATTCCGAAATATCAAGTGTACAAGGGCTGAGAATCCTCATCATCGACGAGGATGAAAAGACAGTTGATTCTTCAGAAACCCACATGAATACACACCACAACCGCGAAATACATGTAATGACCAGCAATTGACAATCACAATATCGAGTACGGTCAAGGCTGAGATGCATACATGTATAGTGATGCAGCATGCCGCATGATGATCTCACATGATGATCTCTTTGACGCACTCATGCGTTATGAATTTTGCGTTCCCTGCAACTTGAGCAGTTAGTATCATTGTGTAGGTAAAGATAGCGTTCGTTGGCTTGGGACGAGTCCAATAATGGAGGTTCTTCCTCAGTATCTCCACGGCGGTCGGTATCCTTGTCTTTTGGTCGTGCTTCCACAAACTCGTCATTATCAATAGCAAGCAGTGAGCGCTCGACTTGTCTGGCCATCTCGATACCTGGACAGGATAATTAAGTCAGTGTCGTTGTACGAAAACTCCATTATTGAGTAAATAGTCAGTCCGCCGAACACGCGCTCCCAATATTCTTCTTGCATCCTAGCTATACTCATTGAACAGGAACGATGACTCTGAGGATGCGTGCTGAGTTTGGCAACCTTGGTCAAGTTGACATTGGCAAAAGATTGATAAGAGACTAAACAAATATGCATAATTTATGTGGTAATCAGTAAATGAATCATACCAAGTCAGCCAACTGACTTCACACCCATATGATCCTGGGGAAAGAAAATCATGAGCGACAAGCAAAGTATTACCCATATACACATATACAATTAATCCTACATCTGGGAACACAACGCCGTTCTCGATTAGTATCACAAGATACCCAAGAAATGGAAGTGTGTCACCGCCAGCTCAAAGGTTTGGGTGGCATACCAAAAGACTCTTGAACCTGAGATTCATAAGGTTCCAGACAAACGAAATCAGACGCTACGCACTATATGTCAACGGCCAAGAAGTAATTGACGATAATGGTGGCCTACTGGTAGGAAGGCCCAGCATAGCAGCTTTTCTGAAGCATCCCACTGCCTCTTTCGGCGATCGGCTCGCTAACGGTAGTAACGGCGATAGTGTTCAGAATAGTACTGCAGGCCGCTGACACGGTGAGTATCGCTCCCAATATCACGTGTCCAGGCGGTTTGAGGTCTCGTGTTTATTGCTCCCTCCGGCGACAAGACGGAGTGCAATAATTACAATTGGTCTGCTTGGACCTCAAAGAACGCGGGCGAGAGCACAGGAATCGTGTTGGTCCAGGAGGCGTCCGTAGGATCGAGGGAACACTCCAGGATAAGCAAAGGTGGGGGGGGACTGTATCCCAGGCGCGGCCGGAAAGGTCGCGATGCTTGCCGATCCAACAAACACAGCTCTAGAGTGGCCTTCACCACTGTACAACCACGCAATGAGGCAAGTTTCAAATGCTGGTGGAAACAATTAACATCGTGAAAGTTAAGATCATAGTGCGCCAAAGGTCTGGAAAATGTTTCATCAGGCTCGAAATCTCTGTAACTTAGCCGGGGATTTGGAAATGCGTGATAGCCATTAGAGATACAGCAGCGATACAATTGACGGTACCTCGCAATTTGGAGCCACCAACGCTGCTTGACGAAGGAACTGTTGTAGACATCAAGACTGCTTACCGGATCGAAGACAAACAAATCGCCCCGGCAACAAGCCCCGATGTCCCTCTGGTATGATAGCCATATTCCAGTGCCAAGGTTCATCTAGTAACGTCTGGTCATTGAGCCTCGCCTTCGCCACGAATAGTAAAGTACCTTAGTACGATGTATTGCCTTGGGCGTCTTGTGGCGCGTTGTTTACGCACCAAAAAGTAAGAAGTACCTTTTGAAGGCTGAGCGAATCACGTCATCGGAACGGGTCTTGGCACCACTAGTTCGCAACGACAGCCGCCGACCTTCCTCCAGACGTCAACCTCCATTCAACCAAGCCTGTGCTTCCCCCATGTATGAAACCGATTGAGCTAAACCAAGGACATGGGAAATTGATTTCTCTGTTTCTTTAAACAGCTCGTTGCAAGAGCCGCTGACTCAACGAATCCTCTCGCTGTTGCTGTTTTGAGACTCATACCAGCATATCTCCATGAATTCTAGCGTTTCAGTCATTGCGAGATATCGACAGCCTCTCTATATGAGTCTTGTTCGCGCATGTTTCGCGATGCGCTTACTGCATCATCCTTCGATTTCATTCCGGTCTTCTCTACGTGCTCAAGCGGGTTCTGCATTTCCCTCGTGACTGTCTCTTTTCTACGTTTCCTTTACTCTCTTCCTCATCGCCCCTCTCCTTCAGAAACAAAACCGTCTACCAATACCTTACACACCTAATATTCCTCATCCGAAACGAGCTGTGCTCAGCAGATCACCACATTCTTTCTCTGTTTTCACTTTCTCAACATGCGCTCGAGAATAATAGTACTGCTGGCAGTCTTCTCTCATTACGTGACAGCAGGACCTGTGGGACATCATCGGCGCCTTGCGCAGTAAGTTAATGTACGCCGTGAAAGAATCCGAGCTCCGTGACTAACAGAGGCACAGGCACAACAACAAATTTCCTAGATTCTACAACATATCTGTAACACCCTCGACCACAGTTGACATCAAGACCTCGTCGTCCATATCATTACCTTATTCCTCCCCGAGCTCCTCTACAGATTCGGTATCAGACATCTCAACGGTCGGCCATACACTGGCGTCGACGTCTGCTGAAGGTGTAACTTTGTCAGCCTCGGCGATGAGTGGAAGTTCTTCTGCAGCTGTGCCAAGTCTGCCTACAACGCCGACTACACAGGGTGTTGCGCCTTTAACAGCGGGTTCTATATCACCCAAGCCCATTGCATCTTCTGTTGGTGGTTCTTCGACATCTTCCAACGCTGAGAGCGATGTCTCCACCTCAGTGGCGGGTGGGAGCGGAGCTGAACCCCATTCTTCGACTTTCATACAATCTTCGACATCTACTCAGCTGACCAGCTCTCAAGGTCAGAGCTTGCCCCCCTCTTCGGCCGCTTCAATGAAGCTTGTTCCATCTCAGACGTCCACTATTGCAATGGGTGAGAGTATAACATCTTCCAAGCCCACTCTGACCCTCAAGAAGGATATAGTACAGCTTGGAACATCCAACGCGGCAGAATTCGCACCTGTCACGGCGTCTTCGAACTCTCCAACGCCTACACCTTCGGGCGTTCAGTATCCTACAGCAGAACATGGCAACGCAGCAATGGCCAATGGCTTCAACCAAATCTATAAGACTCTCAACGTTGTTTCGACTTGCAATGCAAACGACAACAACCAAGCGTTTTCTTGCATCTCTGGAGAGCTTGCTCAGTGCCAAGTCGATGGGACTTACGTATTGAAGTCGTGCCCTGATGGACAGTCTTGCTATGCTCTTCCAAAGGCTTCAGGCAGTACTGGCGTATCCGTAGAATGCGCGCTCCCAAGTGATGCGGCAGCCAAGCTTTCTAGGGCATCAGGGACAAGTACCACGGCTTCAGTTGCTTCACAGGTGGCCTCAGCGTTCCAAGGCTCCTTGGCCCAAGCCAATGGGAGAACTCAGGGTGCTTCGACGGTGTTGCCACAAACAGAGAGCGTACAGATCCCAGTCCAGCGAATATCGTCTGCCTCACAGACAGCAGCAACCTCGCCGGTTGCCAAGAGCGTCCAGTCACCACAGTCCTCTCTGGGAGCAACTTCGGCATCGCAAGCCTCTATAGCTCAGTCATTTGGGAGCGTGCAGGAAACTTCTAGCACATTACAGGTTTCCACTTCACCAACAAGTTCACTTGCCCCCACGGCCACAAAATTGGGGAGCTCACAGTCAAGCACCCAGAAGGAGATAGCAAGTGCGATGGCGGCCTCTGGACCTTCCTCCAGCTCCCGCACGGAAGCAGCACAGGAACCAGCGCAGACTTTATCATCCTTTCCACCTGTCCAGGTGACCGCCCACAACCAGGCAGAAGCGTCAACGTCTCTAAGCAATACCTTTAGCTCTGCGCCTGCAAATACAAACGGTGGTAGCGCAGTGCAGAGCAGCGCCGCAACTGAAGCTGTCTCAGTAACACCATCTGCCACGCCAGATGTAGGTGGGCCACTGTTCTCAATCCCAAACTTGACGTCGTCACCCTCTCAGGCCAGTGAGCCTCAACACGGAAAAGCCGCCAAGAGTAGCGCGCTGCTGCCTCAAGGGACGTCTACAACGGCTAAGAGCCCGTCAGTCCTGGCGCAACAACAACCAGCTCCCACGGCAAGTTCGCTAGCGCTGCCACCACACATTGCGGAGCCCGTTCAGAGCACGCCGACATTAAGCGACAATGGTGGTGGGATTACCATCGTACCACTGGGAGCCGAGCCCACACACAGCTCTCCAGTCTTAAACAAGAAACTGGCTGTGGAAAAATCAAACATCAACGCAGAGCCGAGTTCAAGTCCAACCATGGTTCCAAATTCCAATGCCTATGGAACGCCGATCTACATCACCGTCACAGTCACAACCACAGCCCACGATCATAGCCCAAGCCCGTGATGTGCAACTTCATCCTTTACATACTCGATTGATAATTTAGCATGGTGTTGGGGGTGGAAAATCCAGCCTAGGCGGCACATAGACCTTCTCTTTGAGGCATGCGATCGTCAGGCTCTATCAGATAGTGTTTGTGCCATGATTATAGTAATATAATAATCCTATCTTTCGATCTATGTCATTCCCCATGAAGGCCGCACTACGTTGAGATGGTAGAAGGATGCATGCCTTGGCAGAAATAGGTGCCTTCCCATTGAAGGCAGCATCGCCGAGGCGAAGTTGCTATTTCGGGCCTCGCCTCCCTGCGCGCGTCAAAAGCTTCAACCAACGACAATGCTGCTTCCGACCACAGGTATCGCACCTAAACATCTTGGTACCGAGAGTACATACCTCAGTCTTCTGATTGGAGCGAATGACATGATATTACTGTTCCTGCGACGGCCACGGGGTGGACCGACGGGATGACGCTCTAGAGATAGCGATCAACGCCTGCCTGTCATTCACCCACCTGATTGCTTGCATCCGGAGAAGAATGACAGGCGCTACCTCAATGAGGCATGTAGGTACCTGAGAAAGATCGCTTGTTATGCTATATGAACGTGCTGTGCGCCCATAGTGGCGAGGGTGATCCCTTTGTTGTTCTTGCTCGTCATATTCCATAAGTCAGTACTACAGCTTTCAGCCTTTTACTTCAAGCCTGTAGTTATTCAATTGCCACAATGCATTTCTTCACTACCGCCGCGCTTGCTCTGCTTCTTTCGTCCCCTACAGTGAGCGCTTGGGGCGTCCTCGGGCATGCCACTGTAGCAACGATTGCGAACAACTACCTCACACCAGCCGGAAAGACCTATGTCGCAAAAATTCTAGGCAAAGGCATAACCATGCCTTCCGTCTCCAGCTGGGCAGATAACTACCGCTCGACCTCCGCCGGTAGATTCAGCGCTCCTTATCAGTACACCTTATCCCCTTCCTAAATATTTTCATACAAACTGACGCCCCCGTTCACAGCTTCATCGACGCAGAAGACTCTCCACCCACCTCATGCAGTGTTGAACTCTCCCGCGACTGCAACGCCCCCGGCTGCGTCGTCAGCGCCATCGCCAATTACACCACGCGTGTGCAAGATACCATTCTCAGCACCGAAGACCGGAAAGAAGCTATGGAATTCCTGATACATTTCCTGGGGGACATAACACAGCCCCTGCATGACGAAGCCGAGGCTCTCGGCGGTAATAAGATAGGTGTGACCTGGGAAGGCACAGCGACAAATCTGCATTCGTGTTGGGATACACAGATGGTCGGTATGTGTCTTCGAAACTCGAAGGGCTTCCTCCCATATCTGAGGGCAAAACTGATTTGCAAATGTAAACAGAGAAAGCAGCAGGCGGTACCAACAGCACCGCCACCCTGACCAGCTGGAGCGACATCCTAATCACTCGCATTGATAACGGCACCTACGCCTCCGAAGCTTCCTTGTGGACCAGCTGTACAGATATCAGCACAGCATCAGATTGTGCGTTGGCATGGGCGCAGGATGCGAATGCATTGAATTGCGCATATGTGCTCAAAGCGAACGAGACGAATCAGGAGCTTGATGGCGCGTATTACACCGGCGCGCAGCCGTATATTGAGCTACAGATCGCAAAGGGTGGGTATAGGTTAGGGGCTTGGTTGAACGCTTTGGCTGCTGCAGCTTGAAGAAAGGGAGATTAGATGCCTGGTCATGATTAAGTAGGATTCGGTCTGACTGCTTGCGATAAGCTTAGCGTTAGGGCTTGGCTTGTTTTCTCACTCCCAGTACTAAAGCTGGATTTTCCTCATCTTACGTACCATCGTACTTTCATATCAATGTGCATACGTCAAGCATAAATTCGTCGTCGATTGACTTACCCAGGCCAAGATTCCTTATTCGACGCCGTAGCTGACCATAAATGGGGGCCAAATATGGCTGTTTTGGTCAAGCTGCGATCTTCCGCTGGGGCGCAGTCCCACCACTCTTGCGCTCCACTCCTGGCACCTGCATAATGAGCTCTCAGAGCTGAGCTGTCAAATCTTTACATATACATGCAGAAGGACGGTCTTCTCCTCAATTGTCTTAATATATGAGCGACCACGGCTCCATATAGCAGAGCTCCTTCCATTGGCATTAGCATCATCAACACGAAACACAAAAACATACATCCACAATGCACCCACCCACAATCCCAACCTGGCTCCCAACCACCCTCCTCCTCCTTCTCACCCCCATCCTCGCCTCCACCCCCCAACAAGCCTCCCTCCTAACCTGCAACCAAGACAACCAACTCCGCGCCCTCGAGCGCTTCTCAACCCAAGCCAGCACCTTCTGTCCCACCTACCTCGCCCCCATTACCACCACCACCGCCGCCGGGGTCCTGCCGACTTACATATCCGACTTCCAAGCCGCAGACGTCAGCAGCGCATGTGCTTGTTTCCAAGCTTCGGCTACGGATTCGGCGGTCGTGCTTACGCTTTCGGCTACAGCTGTACCGACTACACCTGCACCGACTGTGACTGCGAGTAAGCCGACGGCTGCGCCTTCTTCGAATAACAATGGGGGACTATCCACAGGCGCGAAAGCGGGCATCGCCATCGCGTGCGTCGTTGGGGGTGTAGCGTGCATACTCGGCGGAGTAATACTTTTCCGTCGGAGGCGGCGCATGGTTAGGAGGGGCGATGGGGGGAAGGGTGCGGGGGTGTCGCGGGGGGATGAGGGTAGGGGTGGGGTGGGGCCGCCGGCTTATGATGCTGTGGAGAAGGATGCGGGGGGGTATAATTTTGAGGTTGAGGGTGGGAAT
>JAABUW010001954.1_pt1 | contig 32499 bp, 32 predicted proteins | sample 5560081 | NCBI WGS metagenome assembly JAABUW01 (sample SAMN10711882, study PRJNA513363) | rock metagenome | isolation source: Antarctica rocks | place: Antarctica: Victoria Land, Knobhead sud | reverse complement strand
CCTGCCGGAGTGTCTCGTCGACGACGAGCAGGTGCGCCAGCAGGCCGGTGGCTTCTACGGTGGCTGGGTCACCGACGATGTCGTCGGCCCGTTCAAGGGCCCACCCGGCACCTCTGATTGGTGACCCGCTGAAAGTGGTCCAGATTGAGCTGCCCTCGACCCTTGTCTGCCGGCCCCCAACGGCCGAGGACATCACGGGAGGGAAGATGGGCCAGACATCTCGGCGGGTGCCGTTCGACGTGGCACTCGACGCGCTCGTGTTCGCCGGTGGTGCCGGGGTTGCCCTGGTCAGCGTGCCGTTGTGGTTGACGACGGCCCCGTTGACCCATCGGGCGACCGTGGCCGGGATCCTGGCCGCCGCGATGGCCAGCGTCATGTCCCGATTTCCGCTGGTGCTCAGCCAGCGCTCCGGTGACGCCGAGATCGGCTTCGAGGCCAGCCTGCTGGTGTTCCTCTCGCTGATCTCAAGCTCCACCCAAGCGCTGGCCCTGTGGTCGACGAGCATGCTGATTACGTGCTGGTTCCAGCGCCGGCGGGCCCGGGCCCGGCTGTTCAACATCGGCACCACCGTCGGCGGCGGGGCGCTCTTGGTCAGCGTGGTCGGCGTCGGGCAGCGGCTCGGGTACACCGGTGCACTCGAGCTGGCGATGGTCGTCGCCGGATGCTCGGCATACTTCATGTTCGACCTGCTCGTGACGGCGCTGTCACTGGCCCTGGAAAACCACACTCCGCTGGCCTCGGCCCTGCGGTGGCGGGCGGTGCCGCTCGGGCTGCTGTGCTTCGTCGGCGTGGACACCGTCGGCTATCTGGGAGCGTTGCTCTATCGCACCCAGGCGCAGTGGACCCTGGTGCTGCTCCTGGTGCCCATCGCCACCATCTTGGTTGCGGCGAATTCGGTCAGCAAGTCCCGCACAGCTCAGGAGCGGTTCAGCGGCCTGTTCGCCGCGGCCACGCAGGCCCCGGAATGGGCAAATGAAGACCAGATCGAACAGGCCCTGGTCGAGCAGACCGAACGCATCCTGCAAAATGCCGACGCCGAGGTGCGCGCCTATCCGGCCGAATCCGGGGAGATCAGCACACCCTTGGAGGTCGAGGGACGGCCGTTGCGGCATCTGGTCGCCCGCCGGGGTGCGCGGGCGTCGGCGTTCGGCCGGGATGACGAGCGGGCGCTGGAAGCTCTTGTCGCGGTGGGCAGCTCGTCGCTGAACCGCCGCCGGCTCGCCGATGAGATGACGTACCTGGCCCGTCACGACGTGCTCACCGGACTGGCCAACCGAGTCGTCTTCGCCGACCGGCTCGACCATGCCCTCGAGCTGCGGCCCCGGATCGGGGAGCTGGCCGTCCTCTACTGCGACCTCGACGGCTTCAAGTCGGTCAACGACCGGCACGGGCACGAGAGCGGTGACCATCTGCTGATCGCCGTCGCCGAGCGGTTGCACAGCTGCCTGCGGACTGCCGACACGGCGGCGCGGCTCGGTGGCGATGAGTTCGCGGTCCTGTTGGAGAACCTGACCGAGCCTCGTGGTGCGGAGGCGCTCGCCGAACGCGTTCTGGCGGCCCTGCAACCACCCTTCCGGGTCCGCGGTCATGAGGTGCGCATCCGAGCCAGCATCGGGATCGCCTATGGCACCGACGAGAAGCGCGGGGTCGACCTCCTGCGCAACGCCGACTCGGCGCTCTACCGCGCAAAGTCTCTGGGCAAGGGCCGTATCGAGGTGTTTCATCCCGAGCTGCGGCTGCGGGACCTCGAGCGTATCGAGCTGGAGGAGGCGCTGCGCAAGGCGGTCGGCGAAGGGGCCATCGACGTCGTCTACCAGCCGCTGGTCGAGTTGTCGACCGGCCGGATCGACGGTTTCGAGGCGCTGGCGCGGTGGACCCATTCCACCCTGGGCCCGGTCTCGCCGGACACCTTCATCCCGATGGCCGAGCGGCTCGGTCTGATCGCAGCGTTGGGCGCCTCCGTGCTCGAGCAGGCACATGCTGACGCTGTGACCTTGCTGGAACGGTGTGGACGACCGTTCTCGATCGCGGTGAACGTCTCGGCGGCTCAGGTGCCCGACCGCTCGTTACTTGATCGGGTCACCCGGCTGGTCACCAGCGCCCCGTCGGTCCCGCTCGTGCTCGAGCTGACCGAGGGGACACTGCTGGCCGATGAGTACGACACGTTGAGGGCCCTGTTGGCCCTGCAGGCGACCGGCGCGGCGCTAGCCGTCGACGACTTCGGTGTCGGCTATTCCTCGATCGGTTACCTGCACCGCCTCCCGGTTGCCATCGTCAAGATCGACAAGTCATTCGTCCAGGGCCTGTGGGACGAGCGGGCCTGCACCCTGGTCCAAGGCGTGATCGCGATGGCCAAAGCGATGGATCTGGAGGTGGTCGCCGAGGGCATCGAAGACTGGGCGACAGCGGCGACCGTCTATCAGATGGGCTGCCGTTTAGGCCAAGGTTTCCTGCTGGCCCGACCGATGCCGTTCGCGCAGGCCGCCCAAGTCGCCAGCTCGGGCAACTTCGACGTCACGCCGATGCTGGTCGCCGGCCCGGTCGGCCAGATCCCCCCGCCTCGGTCGGTGGCGCCTCGGCCGGTCCCGCCTCGGCCGGTGTCACGGCTGGCCTGACCGGGCTGGTGCTCAGCGGAGTCGGCTATCCGGCGCCGGCCCGAACCCCACCGTCTGGCCCCGGTCCACCCAGGTAACCATGTTGCTGAGCCCGCGCCGCTCTACCTCGGTCTTGAAGTCCGACAACGGAGACTTGAACAGCGGGTAGTCGTCGTAGTGCACCGGCACCGCCTGGCGCGGCCGCAGGGCCTCGAGCAGGTCGGCGCCCTGTACGGCGTCCATGGTCACCACCATGCCACCCGGCAGGGTGGTGCCCCCCAGGTGCAGCACGGCGAGGTCTGCTTCGCCGTAGCGCGAGCGGATCTCGCGCAGGCCGTCGTACATCAGCGTGTCGCCGGTGATGTAGAGGCGACAGCCGACCTCGACCGCCGGCCCGGTCAGCCGGCCGAACTCCAACAGGCTGCCCATCACCGGCGGCAGGAGCAACCGGACCGGCCCGCGCGCGTGCCGACCCGGCATTGAGGTGACCCGCAGCACGCTGTCGCCCTTGACGATCTCGTGGCTTTCCCAGGTCTGCAGGCCCAGCGCCCGGCGGAAGCCGTACCAGCCCTGTAGCCGCCGCGAGGCGTGGGGCGTGGTCAGGATCGGGACGCCTTTGTCCAGGTGCCTGCGGGCGACCCGGTCCCAGTGGTCGCCGTGCAAGTGGGACAGGATCACCCCATCGAGCGCCGGCAGGCTGGGCGCATCCAGGGCGGGCTCGGTGAGCCGGCGCGAGATGAGCCCGTGGCCGAGGTAGGCGCGTTGCCCCCGATGCAGGAAGTTCGGATCGGTCAGCAAGGTGAATGGGCCGTAGCGGATGACCGTGGTAGCCGTGCCGATGAAGTGCAGACTGCCGGCGCCGCTCGCGGCGGGGTCCGCAGAGCCGGCCGGCGCTTCTTCGAAGTCAGACGGGTCAGGCATGTTGATTCCAAGGTCGGGAGATTTTGGGCGCCTCTACCCGCGCCAATAAAGGCTCAAGCGCATGCGGAGAGCCGTCGATACGGCTGCCAGCACCGTCGTCACGTTTCACCGTGACGCGGGAGGCGCGAGGGAATGGGGGACAGGCATGGCCATTCGGGTCAGTGTGGGTGAATGCGTGCGATGCCGTCGGGAGATGCGGGTGCTGTTGCCCGCTCGCGACGGCGACGGCCGGTTCTGTGCCGACTGTGAACGGGAGCTGCGCAAACAGGCTGAGGCGACTCGCCGCAGGTAGGGGCAGACTGGCGGGGTGACGACCCGACGCCTGGTGATCATCCGGCACGGCAAGGCCGCAGCTGTCCAAGCCGACGATGCCGCGCGCCCACTGGAGCCGCGCGGCAAGCGGGATGCGACGGCTGCTGGCCGGTGGCTCGCCGACGCGGGTCTCGCGCCCGAGCGGATCGTCATGTCGCCGACTCGCCGGACCCAGCAGACGTGGGCGCTCGCCGCGGCTGCACTCGTCGACCCTCCCGTACCCGAGACCGATAGCCGGATCTACGACAACACGGTTGACGACCTGCTGACCTTGCTGCGCGAGACACCACCAGATATGGGCACTGTCGCCCTCGTCGGCCACAGCCCGGCCGTACAGGAGTTGGCGCTGCTGCTCGACGACGGGCGCGGCGCGGCAGCCGGCCGTCGGGAACTGGCCGGGAAGTATCCGACCAGCGCGATCGCGGTGTTCATCCTGCGCACCGACTGGGCGGCCCTCGGGGTGGGGACGGCGACGCTGCAGAGCTTTGCCGTGCCGCGGGGGTGACTGGCCACCGGCAGTAGCCGGGGTGGCAGCATCCTCAAGCGCCGACGAAAGCCGTCAGGCCCCGGCGGTAGCCGGATCGCCTGCGGTGTCGCCGCCGGCCGCCGGCGGGGTCGTCTCGACACCGGCTACGTTCTCGCTGGCCCGGCGGCCCGCCTCCATGGTCAGGGCAGCGGCGCCGGCGCCGGTAGCCAGCGCGGCGAGCGCCCAACGTGGGCCGCTGCGCTGGGTGCCGAGCAGATGGTCCAGCGACAACTTGCCGGGGCCGGTCTCGACCAGCGCGGTCACCGCCGCGATCAGGACGGCGTTGTACTCCCAACCGCCGTTGGCCGCCCACGGGCCGTTGGGGAGGTGCACCTTGCGGATCGCCGTCGTCATGACGCCGGTCAAGCTGGCGGCCCCGATGGGTGTAGCCAAGCCGGCGGCGAGGAGTGCGCCACCGGCCGTCTCGGTCAGCCCGGCGGCCAGGGCGTTGAGCTTGGCCGGCCGCATCTGGAGGGACTCCATCATTCCCTCGGTGCCGGCGCGTCCGGGTCCGCCGAACCAGCCGAACAGCTTCTGGGTGCCGTGCCCGATGAAGAGCCCTCCGATGAGGGCACGTGCTGCCAGGCGTCCCACGCTCATGCGTTTCTCCTCATGTGATCGGGTCAGGTTTGTCGCGGGAGTGAGGCGCCGGTTGGTCGACCAGGCCCGCATCGGCTTCAGGCTAACGTGGGCGCCGGTCGGTGATGCGGCCCCTGTGGAGGAGTGAGATGGCAGCGCGCTGGGCCGACATCGAGGCCACCGACTATCACACCGCCGGTGAACCCTTCCGCATCGTCACCTCCGGCGTACCGGACATTCCGGGAGGGACCGTCGCCGATCGGCGGGAGTACGCCCGGCAGAGCGAGCCGGTCGACCGGGTGCGGCGCCTGCTGTGCCACGAGCCGCGTGGTCATGCCGACATGTACGGCTGCTTCCTCGTGCCGCCCGATGACGGCGGCGCCCACCTCGGGGTGCTGTTCTGGCACAAGGACGGATACTCAACCGCCTGCGGGCACGGCACCATCGCCCTGGCCGAGTGGGCGGTGCGTACCGGACGGGTGCCGGCGGCTGCCGACGGCGACACCGATGTGGTCATCGACGTGCCATCGGGCCGGGTGACAGCCCGGGTGAGCCGGAGCGGGGGAGTCACCCAGCGGGTGGCCTTCCGTAACGTGCCGTCCTATGTCCTGGCCCGTGACGTCGAGGTCAGCACGACCCGGGGCCCGGTGCGCGTCGACGTGAGCTACGGCGGTGCGATCTATGCGTCGGTGGCCGCCGCGAGCGTGGGCCTGGCCGTGACGCCCGGGCACTACGACGACCTGATCGCCGTCGGTCGGGAGGTCAAGCAGGCGCTCGACGGCACCAGCGTGGCCCGTCACCCGACGGATGCCCGCCTGTCCGGGATCTACGGCACCATCCTCTTCGACGAGATCGGCCAGACCGCGGAAGGACCGCAGCAGCGAAATGTGACGGTTTTCGCTGACGGTGAGGTCGACCGTTCACCGTGCGGCTCCGGAACCTGCGCTCGGGTCGCCCTGCTGGCCGCCGACGGAGCGCTGGCGGTCGGCCGCACCCTCACCCACGACTCGATCATCGGCACGCGGTTCCTGTCCCGAGTTATCGAGTGGACCACCGCCGAGGGGCGTGCGGCCGTCATCTGCGAGGTCGAGGGAAGCGCCTTCCGGACCGGCGAGCACAGCTTTGTGCTCGACGATGCAGACCCGGTCGGCACCGGGTTCGTTCTGCGGTGAGCGATCCGGTCTGGATCGACGCCGGCACCGTCGCGGGACTGGTCTCCATCGCCGACGCCATCGACGTGCTCTCCGCGGCGGTGACGGGCGGGTTGGACCCCGCCGGCGACCCGCCGCGAGTTGCGGTTTCCACCCGCTCCGGCCAGCTGCTGCTGATGCCGTCGGAGGTCGGTGATCGGGCCGGTGTCAAGATCGCCACGATCGCTCCCGGCAACCCCGCCCTCGGCCGGCCCCGCGTCCAGGCGCTGTACGTGCTGCTCGACAGCGAAACCCTTGCGCCCCTGGCCCTGCTCGACGGCGCTGCGCTCACGTCGCTGCGTACGCCGGCGGTTTCAGCGCTCGCCGTCCGCCACCTGGCCGCGGCCGACGCCTCCCGCCTGGTGGTCTTCGGCTCCGGCCCGCAAGCCTGGGGTCACGTGGCGGCCGTGCGCTCCGTACGGCCGATCACCGATGTTGTGGTGGTGGCCCGCGACCCGGGTCGCACGCGTGACTTCGCCGCCCGGGTCGCGGCGACCGGCGTACGGACCTCGGTCGGTGCTCCGGGGGCGGTGGGCGAAGCTGACGTGGTGGTGTGCGCGACGACCGCCGGCGAGCCTCTCTTCGCCGCCGAAGCGCTGCTGGACGCTGCCTGTGTCGTGGCCGTCGGCGCCCATGAGCCGGACCGGCGTGAACTCGCTGCCGAGCTGCTGGGCCGGGCGACAGTTGTGGTCGAGGACCGCAGCACGGCGCTTCGCGAAGCCGGCGACGTGGTGATCGCCGTGGCCGGCGGCGCGCTCGACCAGGGCGCGCTGCTGAGCCTGGCCGACGTCGTCACCGGCGCCGCAGCAGCCGACCCCACCCGGCCCCGGGTCTTCAAAAGCGTAGGCATGGCCTGGGAGGATTTGGTCGTGGCGGCCGAGATCTACCGGCGGTTGCTGGCCGACCGACGCCGGACTTGAGGGGCGGCCGCCGAGCTGTCCCGGGCGACGAAATGGACCGGGTAGGGCGCCGGCGTGACGACAGACTGTCCGCCGAGCAGGGCACGCACGAGCACACCGACGGCCCGGCCCCGGTCGAGCAACGGCTGGGCGACCGTCGAGAGGCAGGGGACGGCGGAGCGCGCCGCGGGGGAGTCGTCGAAGCCGACTACCGACAGTGCCGCCGGCACCGCGATGCCGGCCTCTCGGGCGGCGGACAACGCACCCAGCGCCAGTTGGTCGCTGAAGGCAAGAATCGCCGTAGGCATTCTCCCGGTGGCCAAGAGTTCCCGGGCGCCCAGCGTGCCGGCCTCCGGGTCGTTGGCGGCGCACTCGAACACCGGCACGGAAGCCCAGTCGATGCCGGCAGCGCCGGCCGCGGCTGCAACGCCGGCCAACCGCTCGCGCATGACCCGGTACGTGGCGCTCTGCTGGCGGCTGGCGTCGGCGAGGCCGTGACGCCCATCGGCTTGAAGCGGCATGGAAATGACGGCCAATCGGCGATGGCCGAGCTTCAGCACATGCCGTACGGCGGACGCCGCGCCTTTGGCATCGTCGATGCCGACCAGTGGCACATCGGCCAGGGCCGGCTGATCGAGGACTACGACGGGTTGCCGGCGGGCTCGGACGGCGTCCACGGCCGGATGGCCGTCGGGCAGCGATTGGATCACCCAGGCGTCGACCGCGGCATTGCGAATCGGATCGAGATTGAGCTGGCCGTTGACACCGGCGTGCAGCAATAGCCCGACGCCGTCGGTCTGCAGCTCCCGGGCAAGTCCGTCGAGGAACAGCACGGTGGCCGGGTCGGAGAATGCGTAGGACAGGCCTTCGTCGACCAGGACACCCACGGCCCCGACGCGGCCACGACGCAGGCCGCGGGCGAGCGGATCGGGGCCGGCGAATCCGAGCTCCGCCGCGCGTCGCAGGATGCGCGCACGGAGAGCCGGGGACAGCTGATCGGGGTGGTTGTAGGCGTTGGAAACGGTGGCTCGCGAGACGCCGAGGTCGCGGGCCAGCGTGAGCAGCGTCACCCCTGCGAGCACGTCGGAACCCTCCTATCGGCGTGCGCTTCTGAATCGATCTAGTACCGTGGGGATGTCAATAGCAAAGTAGCCGTCTCGCGGCTCGCGCCTCGAAGTTGGCCCCTTCCTTCTCACCAGAAAGGCACGTCATGACCCGCGTACGTCAGCTCAGAAGAATCGCCCGCTGGATCGACCTGTACACCCTCGAGACGTTCAACCCACCGGCGAGCCTCGCTCGTCGCCGCGGTGACAAGTCCCTCCGGCGGCCAGGGCGGTAAGCGTTGTGCAGGCATCCCGGTCCGTAAGCCCAAGGGATGCAACTGTTCAGCGGTCGCTGATGTCCTCGACAAGGTCGGCCACTGACTCGACGATGCGGGTGGGAAGAAAAGGAAAGCTTCCCACCATCTGATCTTGGGATACCTGAGAGCACCAGGACGGTCTGCACTCCGGCCTCGATACCGGCCACGATGTCGGTGTCCATCCGATCGCCGATCATGACCGTCGTCTCCGAGTGCGCGCCGATGGCGCGCAGTGCGGAGCGCATCATCAGCGGGTTGGGCTTGCCGACGAAGTACGGCTTGATGCCGGTCGCCTTGGAGATCAGGGCTGCAACCGATCCGGTGGCGGGTAATGAGCCGTGCCGGGATGGACCAACCGGGTCGGGGTTGGTGGCGATGAACCGGGCGCCCGCGTCGAGCAGGCGGATGGCCCTGGTGATCTGCTCGAAGCTGTAGGTCCGGGTCTCACCGAGCACCACATAGTCGGGGTTGCGTTCGGAAAGGGTGTAGCCGACCTCGTGCAGCGCGGTGGTCAGGCCGGCCTCGCCGATCACGAACGCGCTGCCGCCGGGCCGTTGCAGGGTCAGGAACTGTGCGGTAGCCAGCGCCGAGGTCCAGATCGACCCGGCTTCGACATCGAGACCGCTCAGCGCCAGCCGAGCCGCCAGGTCCCGGGCGGTATACATCGAGTTGTTCGTCAGGATCAAGAACGGATGGCCGGTCTTTCGCAGCCGAGCGATGAATCGATCGGCGCCGGGGACCAGTTGCTCCTCGTGGACGATCACGCCGTCCATATCCATCAAATAGCTCTTGACCGCACCGAACTCACCACTCATGTCGCCCTCCCGTCTCGGTCGCCGCCATCTCCGTCAGCCAGCCGTGACCTCTGGCACCGGCTGAAGCGGGTGGATGGCGGGCGCCGCGGTCAGCTGCTCGCCAGCAGCCGCGAGCGCGGCGGCGACGTGGGTGGATTGCAGGTGGGCGTCGAGGTCGTCCTGGCTGCGCCATGATTCCCATGTGATGAAGGTCCCCGGTGCGGCAGCGGATTCGTACAGCTCGTACCGCAGGCAACCATCCTCCGCCCGGGTTGCCGTGACGAGGCGTTGCATGACTTCCCGAACGATCGTCGCCGCGGACGGCTTGCCGGAAATGACTGCGACTACCTGCAACTCGCTCACGTCGCGCTGCCTTTCGTAGCCCGACATGCACCATACGCTGCTGGCGCCGGCGCTGACGTCGCGGACGGTGCTCGAGTAGCCGCTGATACAAGTGTGGCCCTGCTGCCATGCAGTTGCGTTAACTCGCTCAGCGGACACGGGAGCGGCGGTTCCGAATGGGCGTCTACCTAATCATCGGCGTCAATGTGACTTGCCACGTTGACGCCGCCGCGGGGCCCCCGTCAGGACGGTCCGGCATGCGGGCAGTCCGTGCATCGTGCGCCGTCAGGGACTCGAACCCCGAACCCGCTGATTAAGAGTCGCCTTCCCGGCGTGTCGGGTGGCGGCGGATGATGCCGCGTCTAGCCGTCTGCGCAGGTCAGGGGCATAGTCGCGTGTCGGCCTGCATCGAAGTGGGTTGCGTTTGTTCTGTGCGTCCGCGCCCATGAGTGCGCCCACAGGATGGCGTCTCTAGCTGTTCCGGGGTCACCCGGTTGGCGTCACCCCCCGGAGGGGGGAACGGCTGGGGATCGAGCAGGGCCGGGGGAGGCTCGGGTCAAGGCTCGGCGGAGCCGACCGCGTAGCGGCTTGGCCTTGACGTGAGGCGCGGCCTTGCTATGGGTGTCCCCGATGTGGTGGCAGCCCCGGCGGAGCCGGTCCGTCTAGGGACCGAACTGGTCGAGGTCGAACGATTGCGGCGGGGTCTGCCTTGCGAAGCAGGCTACTCCATGATGTAGGGTGCCCTTCCCGTTGGCGGAATAAAGTCAATTACTCTCTCCGAGGCTGCGACACTGCTGCCCTCTCCGGCGAGCGGGCAGGCGAAGAAAAGATTCAGGAGTGCGCAACATGGCCCGCCTTGCTGTGCCCCATCTGGCGTCCGGCGTCCGCGTCGTCGACCGGTCGCTCACACACCTGCCCTCGCCGCCGGATGACGACGAGAAGTACTGGTACTTCGGCCCGCAGCACCGCTGGCTGCTGCTGCTGCAGGCCATTAGCTTCGCGCTCATCGGCATCAGCGTGCTGCGCTTCTCACTCTCGGACATGCGATTGCTGCTGTTCCTTGTGCCCATGACGCTGTATGCAGTGGGACTGGTCATTTCGCTGCTGTCCAGCACGCGGCGCCGGCGCATCAACCGTGTCGACCACGAGGCGCGCATCGCTACCTGGGCACCAGCCCACTACCCAACCGTGGACGTCTTCCTGCCAACTGCGGGCGAAGACCTGGACATTCTCACCAACACCTACCTCTACGTAGCGGAGATGCAGTGGCCTGCGGTTCTGCGCGTGTACGTGCTCGACGACGCGGGCCGGCCCGAGGTCGCGGACCTGGCTCGGTTCTTCAACTTTGAATATCTGGCCCGGCCTGACCGTGGCCGACTGAAGAAGGCCGGCAACCTGCGGTACGGGTTCGAGCACAGCGACGGCGACGTCATCGCAGTCTTCGACGCCGACTTCGTCCCAAGGGCCGACTACCTGCACGAACTGGTGCCGTACCTCGACGACCCCGAGGTCGGCATCGTTCAGTCGCCACAGTTCTTCGACTCACTGCCATCGATGGGCTGGCTGCAGCGTTGCGCTGGCGCCACTCAGGAGCTGTTCTATCGCTGGGTGCAGCCGGGCCGCGACCGGGCAAAGGCAGCCATTTGCGTCGGCACCTGCGCTCTCTACCGGCGCGCCGCGCTCCTTAAGAGCGGCGGTTTCGCGCAGATCGGTCACAGCGAGGACGTCCACACCGGCGTCAATATGATGAAGGTCGGCCACTTCGTCCAGTACGTGCCGGTCCTCGTCGCCAAAGGCATCTGCCCTAGTTCCATGCCGGCCTTTCTTAATCAGCAGTACCGCTGGGCCACCGGCTCCATGAGTTTGCTGGTCGACCAGCAGTTCCACAACGCCAAGAACATCTCGCTGCGTCAGCGCCTGTGCTTCTGGTCTGGCTTTCTCTACTACATCAGCACCGGCCTGAACGCCTTCATCGCTCCCCTGCCGGCTTTGGTCATGCTGTACATCCACCCGACGAATGTGCACCCGAAGAACTCGATCTGGCTGGCCGGCGCGCTCATCCTGTGGTTCATCGTGCTGCCGCGCATCTACCACGGCCGGTGGCGCATCGACGTGCTCCGCGTGCAGACCATGTACTCCTTCGCTCATGCCGTCGCAATTGCCCATGTGCTAACCGGACGCACGCGCGACTGGATCGCTACTGGCGCGGCGACGGTGCCCACAAAGACCACCCGCGTCACGCCGCTGGCCACCACAATCAGCCGCGTCATGAAGACCTACATCGGTTTCACCCTGCTGGCCATCTGGGTCGGCCTAGCGATCGGTACGGCGCGTCACGGCATCGGCGAGTTCTGGGTCATGATTTTGCTCGCCGCGCTCGCTTCCTACGTCCAGGTTCCGATCCTGGTCGAGCGCGGCGCCACGGTCGTCAAGCTTCCAATCAATGCACCGGAACAGCGCGCCGCTCAGCCAAGCACCACCCAGGTGCCGGTGACCCTGCTGCCCGACACGCACCGTGGGGGCGCCGATGACGCGCCGCACGACGTCGCGCCACCCCCCAAACTGTTCCGTCCCGACATCCAGGGCATGCGCGCCATCGCGGTCCTCCTGATCGTGCTCTACCACGCCAGCGTGCCGCACATCGGGGGCGGCTTCGTCGGCGTCGACGTCTTCTTCGTGATCTCGGGCTTCCTGATCACCTCACAGCTCCTACGTGAGGTCGACCGCACCGGCCGAGTCCCATTTTTGAGCTTCTACGCCGGCCGAGCCAGGCGTCTCCTGCCACCCGCCGCTGTCGTCGTCGTGCTCACCCTTGTCGCAGCTCGGATCTACGACTCGATCTTCAACGTCAAGGCCATCACCACTGACGCACTGTTCTCCGCCGTCTACGCGCTGAACTACCGCCTGGCCGCTGAAGGGGTGGACTACCAGCACGCCGGTGACGCCGTCAGCCCACTGCAGCACCTGTGGTCACTCGCCGTCGAGGAGCAGTTCTACGTCTTCTGGCCGCTGATCGTCATGGCCTGCGTGCTGGTCGGTCGACGACGTCGCTGGCAGGTCCTGACCGTTGCCACCACAATATTGGTGGCAACATCGATCTACCTGTCGATCACCGTCACTGTGTCCAACCCGCCCTACGCCTACTTCTCGGTACACACCCGCGCGTGGCAGCTCGCCGGCGGCGCACTGCTCGCCATCGCCGGCGGACGCCTAGTCCGACTGCCCACCTGGTTCGCCGTCCCCGCCTCCTGGGTTGGTCTCGCCCTTGTCGTCGGCTCCGGGCTGGTGTTCAACGACAGCACCCCGTTCCCCGGCAAGGCCGCACTCGCGCCGGTGATCGGCGCCATGCTGCTGATTGCCGCCGGGGCCGGCAACCATCGCTTCGCCGCCGACCGGATGCTCGCGCTGCGCCCACTGCAGGGCCTGGGCAAGGTCTCCTACTCGTGGTACCTGTGGCACTGGCCGATGGTCGTGCTCATCCCGATCATCGCCGGCTACCCCTTCGGCTGGCAGTACAAGGTCGAGATCATGGCGCTCGCACTGTGGTTCGCGATCCTCACGCTCTACCTCGTCGAGAACCCCGCGCTGCGCTCACGGCTTCGCAAGCAGGTCTGGCTGCCGGTCGGTCTCGGTTTCGGCGCCGCGACCGCCTTGGCGGCAGTAGCCGTCGCGGCAACCATTCCGCCCCTGGTCGGTACGGGACGGGCCGCGCCAATCGCGCTCGGCTCGTCCAGCACAGAGGCCGTGCAGGTGCAGCTTGCTTCTGCGCTGTCCGTGCGGGTCGCTCCCGCGAACCTGACCCCGTCAATCGACGGCTCCCAGCACGACTTACCCGCATCAAGCCGAGACGGCTGCCACGCCAACTTTCTCAACGTCCACCAAGGCCGCTGCGTCTACGGCGACCCATCCGGGAGCCACACCATCGTTCTGTTTGGGGACAGTCACATGCAGCAGTGGCTCCCGGCCGTCGACACTCAGGCCAAGTTCCTCGGATGGAAGGTCGTGGCCTGGACCAAGGCCGCTTGTCCCATCGCGGATCTGCCCGCCGAGCCCAACTCGGTCCTGGGCCGGAGCTACACCGAGTGCCCGAAGTGGCGCTCGGCCACCGAACACCGCATCGAGGCACTAAAGCCGGATGTCGTGGTCATGAGCCAGTCCGACCGCCTGCTCGACAACATCAGCAACACGCAGTGGGCCGACACGACGGTGGCGACAGCCAACACGTTCCGGCAGTTCGACATCCCTGTCGCGTACCTGCTCGAAACGCCTTACCCACCTGGTAGCAACCCCGAGTGCATCGCCAACCACCTCGACAACATCGGGGCGTGCAGCTTCTCGGTCGCCACCGCGTACGCGCAGAAGACCTCGGCCTTTTTCGGGCGGCGAGCAGCAATGCGTGCCGCCCTGACCAAGCAGAAGATCGCGACAATTGACCCCGAGCTCTTCTTCTGCACGCCAGCCACGGGCGCTTGCCCCGCGGTCTCAGGCAACCTGATGGTGTACCGGGACAACAGCCACATGAGCACCGCCTACAGCGTCTACCTCGCACCGCTGACGGCTCCGCTGTTCGTGCCCAGGGGCGGCTCCGCTGTATCTGTGGTGGCTGGCGCCGCACCGCAACCACCGCTCACGCCATCGCCGGCTCAGCAGGTGCCGACCGCGACCGCTGCGGCCCAGCAGCAGGTCAACCTCGCTGTCAAGCAGTTCGCCCTGTCAGTCTCCGTCGCTGAGCGCACGACTTTGGCGGCGAAGCTTAAGGAGCTGGCAAAGGTGCCTGGGGTCGTCGTGCCCTATCAATAGTTCAGCTGGCTGGACGGCCGCAAAGGTTTGAGCGAGCCCGGCAGGCAGGTCGCCCCCCGGTAGCCCCGGCCGAGCTTGCCCAGCCGATCTTTAGACCGGTCCCGGGACAAGGGGCGACGAAGATCTTCCTGACCCCAGCGCGGAGCGAACCCCTCGCACCTCGAGTTGAGATCCAAACCCCTTGTGGAAGGCGCCTTGCATGCGACAAGGCCGCTTGCGGCGCATCATGGTCTTCTCGATAATGGGCTGCCACTACCACGTTTTAAGCGCGGAGCGCGCCGCCTCGACATTTTTTGGTGACGCTGCCATGCGCCAGTCTGCCCGCCCTAGGACGTTGAAGTCGAACCAGATGACACCCGTGACGTGGGTGTTGATTAAGTAAGTGAACAGCTGCCGGATCCAGGCTGCCTTATCCCCGCCGCGCTCGCTGCTTCCGGTCTCGTTGATGATCACCGGCGTGGTCGGAGCGATGTGCCGAAGGGCTTGTAAAGTGGGTTCGAAGACCTGCTGGGGGGTGCGCCAACCACCCATGGAGGGAACATCCTCGCCGCCGTTGTAGCCGTCGACCCCGATCACGTCGACGTATGCCGATCCGGGGTAGACATCGATCAAGGCAGTCGGCATCCCCTGAACCACGTTTGGACTCCACACCCACGAGACATTGTCGGCGCCTGCGGCGGCAAACAGGTCGTGCACGTGCCTGTACGCGGCCACGTAGGATGCCGAGCTGCCACCGTTGGCTGCCGGTGACCACGGATACCAGGTGCCGTTCATCTCGTGGCCAAACCGGAGCAGCAAAGGTTGAGCGTATGCCGCCGCCTCGCTCGCCCACCTACGAATGTAATCGTCGTAACTGCCGCCAGCTATCGCTGCGAGGCTGTAGGCAGACTGATCAACACCTTGCCGTGGATCCCACGGTTCCCACGTGACCTCTGGTAGGCCACCGCGGCTAGCAATCTCTCCGAGCTGACCAACGGGCAGCGAGGTGCCCCAGACCCAGGCCATGTAGAAGTTGACGACGTCCAGGTGCCGGGCGACTGACGCGGAGGTCGCCTGCGCAGTCGGTATGCCTAGGTCGGGACCGCTTGACGACAGTCCGAACAGTCGCGTCGGCGGCTGGACGGTGGCGGCCCTAACGGTGAGCACGTCCAGTCGGAGGTTTCGGTCGCAGGTGCTGGTGACGTGGTCGTTGGCGAAGGCGACCTTGACGAGATGCTCCCCACCGGGCCAGGGCGTGGGCTCTTCAAGGTCCGACCATGCGCTGCTCCTCACGAGGGTCTCGAAGACGAGCTTGTCATCCACGGTCACCGTCATCCGAGGTGCACCGTCGCAATTGTCGCCCGCTACCCGCATGATGAACTGACTTCCAGAACTGCCGTACAATTTGGCTGTTGTCGACCCCGTCGTGCGAAGCTGCAAGGCTTTCTCGCCCGAAGCGGATAGGTCGTTGAGGACGACGCCGGTTCTTGGGTTCCAGCGCGTTTGCTCGGCCTCAACACTGCTTCCCGTGCTTGTCCGGGTCAACTGGCGGCCGCCCCACGCCGCCCCGTCTACGTGGCCGGCGTCGCCAGGCATCGCGACCGCGGTCGCGAGTTGCCTCCCCATGCCGCTGGCGGCTCCAAGCAGGAGGACTGCGAGGCCGAGCGCCGTCCCCCATGACCGTCGCGACAGGTGCCGAGGCAGGGACAGGCGTGGATCTACGGAGGGCAACGAGGACCGCCTCAGAAGTGACCGTCAGGACCACCTCAAGGTCGGCAGGTAGCACCGGAGCCTGAAGCACTCGCTTGGGGCTGAAGTCGCAGGATCCGGCGGCGCAGTCACGCGGCGGCGCCCCGGCCAAGTACGCGGCCGGCGGTCATCGACCTCCCCCGCTGGGGCGGAGCTGGGCGGCGCCGGCTTGGTGGTGGCGAGTTGCACTCCGCTGTCGCCACGGCGGCAACCTGCCTCGCGTGGGCACGCCCAGCAGGTTGCCGCCGAGGCCGACCCGGACACCTGGCAGCTTGCTGCCGACCCGCTCAGCCGGGCACTCTCCCGCCGCCGCTAACAGGCGCACCGCCGAGGGTGCAAGTCTGTGTGAGTCGATTCGCCCCTGTTCCGGAGGCTCCTGGGCGACCCGTGGGCCGGTGTGGCGGTTGCCCCGTCAGGGGGGGCAGGTACGGCGCGCAGGCCAGATCACCGGGGAATGTTCCCTTCCTGGCCTTGGATTCCGCCACCGACTGAGGAGGACCCGAGCGCCGGGGCGGCGACTTTCACGCGCCGTACCCGCCGCCCCTCAGACCGGCGCCGCCACAGCAGACAACTGCGCCAGCAGACTGTCAGCCTGCGCGTCCAACCCCGCCGCCCGAGCCAGCAGCTGCGAGGTCAACGGCACGCTCCGGATCACCGGCTCACCCATCGTCGCCAGCAGCCCAGCATCCGGCGACACGAACGGCACGAAGTCGCAGCCCTCATGCTCACGCAGCCGCCCGAGCAGCTCATCAGTCACCGCCTGCCGCCCCGCGGCCTCACGCCGCAACCCTTCCGCCTGCTCCCGCAGCTCGGCCGCCCGCGCCACCACCAGCGCCCGCTCCGCCTCCGCCAGCCGGCGGCCAGCCGCCACGCCAGCACGCCGAGCAATATCGACACCGGCACGCAGGGACGCCATCTCACCGGCCAGCCGAACCGCCGCGCTCTCATCGGCCAGGACCTCATCGCCGGCGCGCCGCTCAAGGTCCGCCAGCTCCGCCCGCTTCGCCGCCTCGTCAGCCTCCCACCGGCCGGCCGTCGCCCGCGCATCCTCAACCGCAGCAGCGGCCATCCCCGTCGCCGACACCACAGCCGTTCCCCTCCTCACTTCTTCAACCGCCGAGTCGCCTCGTCGAGCCGCTTCTGCCGAGATTCCAGCCGCTGCAGTCGCTCCTCGAACCGATCCCCGGCCAGCGCCGCCCTGGACGCCTTGGCCGTCTCGGCGAATCCCCGACGAGCCGCGGACTCGCTGACGTCCCTGCCGATCGTCGCGACCCGTGCCGCGCTCTCACTCAGGCCCAAGCCGCGGAACGCCGCGGCCATCCGGTCGAACCCGTCGACCTCCACCTGGCCGGCGTCGACGACCTCCGCCAGAGCCATCGACTCCGACAAGCCAAGCGACCGCCAGGTCTCGAAGGCCTGCAACGCCTCGCCCCGCAAGTCCTCCGGCCGGGTCACGCCGCACCCCGCACGTCCCGCAGGGCGCCCACCGACACCACGTCGACCTGCCAGCGCCCACCGGCCAACCGGCCGGCAAGCCGCCCATCGGCCAGCAGCTGCCGCACCCTCCGCTCCGACACACCGATCATCCGGGCCGCCTCCACGCTCGTAACCCAATCCGTCACCCCAGAGTCTGCGACGTGATCGACGGCGGGGACTACCGCGCTACCGCCTGCGGAAGCCCGCTGAAAGGCAAGGGCAGCGAGCACCACGGCCTCCCTAGCCGCGAGCACCTGGGCACGGGCATCCGGCGCGAGGCCGTCCACCAGCTCCCGCGGCCAGCGCCTTTCCGACGACAGCACCGACGCGATCACGAAAGCACCCATGCCCGACAGCACCGCGCAGCCCGGCCCCTCCACGAACGGCACCGGCGCCGTCATCACTCACCCCACGACGCCGCGGCCGAGTACGCGTCCAGGATCGAACGGACGGACTTGCCACGACGCACACGGCCCGGAATCTGCCGGGCACCGAGCACCGCGAGCGCGGCCGCGACGCGCAACAACTCCTCCGGTGTCCGATCCGCCAGCACCACACGCGCTGCCAGCGCCGCATCCTCCGGGGCCAAGCCCGGCGCCAGGACCGCATTGCACGCGCCGACCGCCCAGGTCACCACGTCGGCGCCCGTAGGCCCGGAGTCGCTCACTGCTCGATCACCGGCCGGCCCGAAGGCACCACGCCCGCGGACAACGAGCGCAACATCTGAGCGGCTAGGCGCCGCGTCTGCTCCCGATGTTCGGCCGGCAGCTGCCCGATAACCCACATCATCCCGTCTGCCAGCAGCCTCGCCTGCCGCTCATCGATCCGCAGCCGGCGTTCGTCGATCCGCGCGTCGAGGACCGTCTTCGCGAGCCGGCCGACGCGGTCGAGCCAGCTGCCGAGCGCCTCCAGGTCCGCGGCGGTCAGCCTGCCGTCGGCGAACTGCCGCTTGATCTGCTGCACCGTCGCGTCGGCATCATGGGCGGCGCCGAGCAGCGCCTCGCCCGGGTCACGCTGCTCGACAACCTGCCCGGCAAGGCGCGCCCGGCCCTCGACGATTCGCGCCTCTCGCCGGGTCCGGACCTGCGGGGCGGCGCCACCGTGCCGGCGGCAAACGCCACCCCCAATCACCCATTGCTGGCAACGCTCACCGGATCGTTTCGCCGTAGCGGTGCATCGAGCGCTCAACGGGTCCATCGGCCTACCTCTCGGAATCGGGGGATATCAGGGTGCCGTGCCGCGCCCATAGCGCGCCCATGGCCTACATACGCGCAGGTCAGGCCTGCGACCGCTGATACCGAATCAGCGGGTGTGCGTGCCAACCGGCGGGCTCGACGGGACAAGCCAGCCATGAACGCGCAGCCAGGCCGTTGTGAGGTTCGAGCCGTTGTGAGGTTGGCGGGAAAGGCGGCGCCGAGGTCGGGGCGGGCGGAGGTCATGACGCGATCAGTCCGCACCTTGGATGCCAGTACGAGGCGATGATGGCGCCGGGGGGTATGTCGTCGGGGTCTAGCAGTTTGGAGCATTCGACGCAGGGCCAGTCGTCACGGTCCGTGTGTGACGCTGTTTCGCTTGTTACGTGTCCTTCTAGAGAGAGAGACAGGGGAGGTAAAGGGGACATTCCGGGCAGGTAACGGGTCCAGGCGTCTGCGAAGTCTGACCGTGCGTAGCCGCGGACGGTGGCGGTGCCTACCCGGATCACCTTGGGGGTGACCTCGTAGGGCTTGACGCGGCGGGCTAGGCCGCGGGCGTCGAGTGGGTGCCCACGAAGGTCGCCCCACGGGGACTCGTCTAGGTCGAGCAGCTCGGCGAGGATCGTCTCAGTGGGCAGGTGCTCGGGCTCGGTGGCCGTGAAGATGGCGCGCAGGTCGGCTAGTAGGCGGACCCCGAGGGTCTGTGAGTGCGCCTGGCTGGCAGACGTAACAAGCGAAACAGCCGCAACACGCGCCCTGTCTGGCCAGTCACCGCCGGCCGCGTCGGCCACGGCTAGTAGCGGCTCCCAAACGTCAGCAGGCCGGTCGACGATGCCGTCGGGCAGGTCCGGCCAGGCGTCCTGGACCTGCTGCGCTACGCGCTGCGCCCACACGGCCAGCCGATCCCGCAGTGCCTCCCCGGCCTCGGCGTGCAGTCGGCGGCGGAACGGCTCGACTTGCTCGTGTGGTGCGCGCCGGCGCATCCGGATCACCACGGACCGCGACAGCAGCGTGTCGGGTAGGTCGTTCAGCCCGGACAGCGCCGCGGCCGCGTAGGCGGCCAGGTCCTCGACGGTGATCTCTTTGCCTTTGACGACGCAGCGAGTTGCGGTGGCGCCGCGTCGGTGGCCGGCGTTGAGCAGCCCGCGAAGGTCCTCATTTTCTTTGGCCCGTGGGCCGAACACGGTGTCGATTTCGTCGAAGAGGATGGTGGGCCGCCCGGCCGGGTCGGACACCTTGCGGAACAGGGCGGCTGGGGTGCAGTTGATTGAGAACAGCGGCAGCGGCACGAGCAGCTCGTACACCTCAAGCGCTCGGGTCTTCCCGCTACCCGGTTCGGGGGACAGGTGCGCGATCCGGGGGGTGGACTCGAAGGCGTCGAGTAGGTGGGTGTGCGCGACCCACAGGGTGGATGCGGTCAGCGCCTCGGGGCTCGGGTAGACGACGAATCGGGCGATGAATGCTTGTACGTCGTCGAGTAGTTGCGCGCCGGCTGGGCCGGCCAGGTCGTGGATGTCGGGCGCGGTCACGCGGCGGCCGCCCGTAGTGCCCGCGCGGCGGCGGACAGGTCGCCATGGTGGTTTAGCAGCGCGTACGCCCGGAATCGGGTGAGCCCGCGCGGGTCCCCAGCGCCGGTTACGGGAAGCACAGTGTTGCTGCTGTAGACGAACAGGCAGCCGTGTCGGACTGTGGCGGATAGGGCGCTGGTCGCGGTCGGGTGGCGCCAGCGCGCCCCGTCAGCGTCACCGTCGGGGTCGAGGCAGCGCCAGCCGTGCGGCTGCAGGATGTCGCCCCAGCTCGTGCTGGCGGTGAACGTGTCGGCGATGCTGGGGCCGCCGGTCAGCTTCGGTGGTCGGACCGGGCGGATGGTCGGCTCGGGTACGCGGAGCAGGTCGACGAGCCAGCCGGGCGGGGTGGCGATCGGGCGTGGCTCCCACCGGTAGGGCTGGGCGGTGTCGGGGTGCAGGCTCGGCGGGACGACGGCATATCCGGCGGACGTCTTCAGGTCGACGCCAACGCCGAGGCGGCTGTCTGTGAGCCGGCCGGATGGCCGCCGCAGATACAGGTGACGGCCACCGTCCCCACGGCCTGACCAGACGGTCAGCGTCTCCGGTATCGACCCGTGCGTGGCCTCGAGGTCGGCCAGGGCCAGGTGCCCACCGTGGCGGGGGTCCACGTCTATGACGATCAGCGCGGCGGGGACGCGGGCGCCAATGTTGGCGGTGGGCCAGCGGTGCCACCAGGCGGCGATCATGTCGGGGTCGGTGGTCGCGTCGAGGACACCCCGGCCGCCGTGCCTGCCGGGGATGATCGGCACCTTCCCGGCGAGGGGGAACACCTCCCAGCCGTGGGCGGCGAGGTCCAGGGCAGCGCGGCCGCCGTGAAGCTCAGCGGGGGGGCGGCGCGGATACGATGGCAGCATCGCGGCCTCCGGGGCCGTGGGTGGTTGGGGTGCTGGCCGGCGTGGCGACGCCGGCCTCACCGCTGTCTGCGGAAAGGAAAAGCAGCCGCAAGATCGGCGCCGTGGGGACCACGATCCGGGCGCCGACCTTCAAGGCAGGGAAGTCGAGCTGACCTGACCGGTACAGCTCGTAGGCTTTCGTCCTGCCGCAGCCGTAGCGAACAGCGCAGGCGGTGACAAGGTCAGTGCGGACGCCGAGAGATCTCACCTGCTCGGCTGTCCAGGGACCCACGGTCATAACGCCACGTCGGAAAGTGCGTCGAGGAGTGCCCGGTACGCGATGGCGTGCTCGAGCCGAGGTGTCATGACGCCGGTTTCCCAACGCTGGACGGTCATCGCGGCGACGCCGAGTTCACGGCCTACGTCTCGGAGGGTGGCCTGGCCGCGCATTCGGCGCCGCACCGAGGGCGGGGGTAGCTGTGCCTGCCGGAGGCGGTCCGGGAGTGAGGGAACGTATGCCGGCGCGGAGACTGCGGGTTCCATGGCGCGAATTTAACAGCAATTACGGGGACTGTCAATGTGTCCGCGCCGACATCCGATGTTTGCGCGTCCGTAGACAACAGCGTTACGGGTGCGGTAAGGTCCGAGCGTGGTCTACATGGAGGGCGTGCCCTACGTCGTTTACACGGCCGTCGACGGGGCCGAGTCCCTCAGCTTCGCGCCTGTCAAGGGGGAAGGGTGGGCGGCATTCCAATCGGCGGCCACCAGGGCGACGGGCGCCCGCATGTTTCTGCGCTTCGGCTATCAGGGCGTGGGGCAGAGCCGCGAGGAGCCGATCCAGATTCGCGAGTTGAACGTGATCGCCATGGAGGAGCGGGAGCTGGGCGGGTCGACGCTGGCACGCGCGATCCCTTTCCGCCGGCTTGAAGCGGCGGTTAACAGACCTGACCACGCGGAGGCCATGCGTTACCTCGTCCCACCCGGCGCCCTGGTGAGCACGCACCTGCCGCTCGATCGCCACCCGGACCTGACCGGAGATAGGGGAATCGAGTGGTGGCTGCAGCCGCCTACCAAGCGCCAGACACGACCGCGCTTGAAGCTGAGGGTGCCGGCCGGTTACCGCAAGCCTGACGAGTTCTACGCGCAGGTTGCTGACCGGTTCCTCTGGCTGGCCTCGATGAGTGAGCGGCCGGCGCAGGACCTGGCGGAGGCCAACGAGATGAACCCGGCAACGGTCCACCGATGGATCCGCGAGGCACGCGCCCGCGGACTGCTGAAGCTCCCGACCTATCGAGGTGACGCATGACCGGTTCAACGTTCCGGCGCTGTCCCTGCCGTGACGACGACGGCCGGCCGCTAAGGCAGGACATCAGGTGCGCCCTCTTTGCGCCGGCCAAGGGTCACGGCAGTTGGTACTACCGCCTCGATGTGGGCCGCACGCAGGACGGCCGGCGGGCCGAGGAGCGTAAGGGCGGCTTTCGTACACAGAAGGAAGCCGCGCAGAAGCTTGCGGAGAAGGTGGCCGAGGTAACCCGCGGCGAGCACCGCGACGACGGTCGGCTGACCGTGGGGGAGTGGCTCAACTCGTGGCTGGTCGACAAGGTCGCCGATGGCATGCGGCCCACGACCGAGCGTTCCTACCGGGCGCATATCCGCGAGCACCTGATCCCACGGCTGGGGCGGTACCGCCTTTCGGAGCTACGGCCCGCCCATGTCGATGCGCTGCTGCGAGAGCTTCGGGCGGCCGGGAAGGGTGCGACGACCATCCGCCGCGTCCACGCCACCCTGCGCAGCGCTCTGGCGACGGCTAAGCGCCGCCGGCTGGTGTCCTACAACGCCGCGGAGGACGTTGACTTGCCGGCCGTGCCGCGCAGCCGGGTAAAGCCGTGGGAGGTCACCGAGCTGGCCGCGTTCCTCGATGCCGTCGCCGGCCACCGGTTGGGCGCCCTGTACGAGCTGATGGCGTTCACCGGCCTGCGCCGCGGTGAGGCGTGCGCCCTGCGCTGGTCCGACATTGACCTTGAGCGCAGCGTCCTGCACGTCCGCCGGCAACTGGTCCAGGTCGGACACCAGCTCATCGAGGGGCCCCCGAAGACACACTCCGGTGAGGATCGGCGGGTGGACCTGGGGGAGCGGGCTGTCGGTGTCCTGCTCGCTCATCGGCTTGAGCAGGACGCCGAACGGGCCGCGTGGGGGGATGCGTACGCCGGCGGCGGCCTGGTATTCGCCCGGGAGGACGGCACCCGGCTGCACCCGGAGTTGGTAACTAAGACGTTCGCGCGGCTGGCCCGTCAGGCGGGTGTGCGCCCGGTCCGGCTGCATGATCTGCGACATGGTCAGGCGAGCCTGATGCTCGCCGCCGGCGTTGATATGGCTGTGGTGTCGAAGCGCCTGGGGCACTCCTCGATCACGCTGACCAGCGACCTGTACTCGCACCTGTTGGAGGGTGTCGGGCGGGCCGCCGCGAACGCCGGCGAGGGCATGGTGCCCCGGGCCCAGCGACCCGATGCGCCCATTCTGCGCCCATCTGCGGCCGGCGACGATGCGCCGGGGTCGCCCGCTTGGGCAGACCCGCAGGTCAGGGATGGTGCGCCGTCAGGGACTCGAACCCCGAACCCGCTGATTAAGAGTCAGCTGCTCTGCCAATTGAGCTAACGGCGCCTGTCCTACCGACGGCGTGCGACACTACCAGCCGGCCAACCTGCCCTAACAAGGACGCTCGACCTTGTAGGCTGTCCACAGGCAAGGCTCACCGTCGCCGGCCCGGGCTGCGGCTCGGCGAGCAGGCGAGCCTGATTCGTGACTGCACTATCGACATACTGCATTAGGGGCGGATGATTATGCGGGTCCTGACCCGGACCAGCGAGCTACGGCGCGGCGTCTGTGTCCTGGGGGCCATGACATTGCTCACCGGGGTCGGAGCCTGCCAACGCTCCAGCGCGGACGGCGCGCCAACCGCGGGGCGCCCCGCCAGCCAATCACCGGCTTCCCCACTCAGCGCCCGGGTTGTGGTGTCGGTCACTCCGGCCGACGCTGCTGCCGCTGTGGCACCCAACGCTCCGGTTGTCGTCACGGCCGCAGGTGGCCGTTTGGCGTCGGTGACGGTCACCTCCACCAAGGGCCCGGCGCTGACCGGCAGGCTCAGCCCCGACCGTACCCGGTGGACGTCAACCGGCCCGCTGGCTTACAGCACGAGGTACTCCGTTGTCGGCACAGCTACGGACGCGCGCCGGTCTGCCAAGCAGATCGCGTCGACGTTCACCACCGTGACCCCGGCTGCGCTGAGCTATCCCAGCGTCATCCCGCTGCAGGGCGAGACGGTCGGTGTCGGGCTGCCGGTAATCATCTACTGGTCGCATGCGGTGAAGGACCGGGTCGCAGCCGAGCGCCTGCTCAAGGTCACCAGCGACAAGCCGGCACCTGGCTCCTGGCACTGGATGTCAAGCACCGAGGTGCATTACCGGCCGCAGGTGTTCTGGCCGGCCTATGCCCACGTGAGCGTGCACATCGGCGTGGGCGGCGCCGATCTCGGCGGGGGCGTCTATGGTGAAAAGAGCCGGACGATCGCTTTCACGGTGGGTTCGTCGATCGTCAGCCAGGTCAACAATGCAACCAAGACGATGACGGTCAGCCAGGACGGCAAGCCGCTGCGCACCATGCCGGTCAGCCTCGGCAAGGCCACCACACCGACGTCGGCCGGTACCATGGTCGTCATCACCAAGTACGACCAGAAGTATTTCGACTCCGCCAGCTTCGGCGTCCCCCGCGAATCCGCCGAGGGCTACTACACCAAGGTCTACTGGGACACGAAGTACACCTACGGCGGTGAGTATGTTCATGCGGCGCCGTGGTCGACCGGTCAGCAGGGCAGTCGCAACGTGTCGCACGGCTGTGTCAATGTCAGCACCGCCAACGCTGAATGGTTCTACCACCTGAGCAAGCGCGGCGATGTGGTCCGGGTGGTAGGGACCGAGCGGGCTGTCCGCCCGGGCGACGGCTTCACCGACTGGAACGTGTCCTGGGCAAACTGGGTGGCCGGCAGCGCGCTGGCCTGATTGTCGGCCTGCGTCAGTGCAGGCCCGACTCGCGCAAGGTGAGGTTGACCCGGCCGGATAGGCCGAGCCCGGCCGGAGCGGTGCCGGAAACCGTACGCAGAACGCCGTGATAGGCCAGCCGCGATGGGCCGCCGAAGACGAACAGGTCCCCGCTGGTCAGCTCCAGATCGGTCCAGGGTCGCTTGCGGTTGACCGTGTTGCCGAACCGGAAGACGCATCCGTCGCCCACGCTCAGCGAGACCACGGGGGCGGGTGATCGCTCGTCGGTGTCGGCGTGCAAGCCCATCCGGGCATGCTCGTCGTAGTAGTTCACCAACGCGACGTCGGGGCGGTAGTCGCCGGCGTCTCCGTACGCGACGCTGACGGCTCGTCGACCCAGGGCGACGAGCCACTCAGGCATCGCTTTGACCGGCGCACCGTCCCCGTCGTCGACCGTGCGTGAGTAGCAGTACGGGCGCCAGTGCCACCCCAGGCAGACGGTCTGCACCGACATGCTCGACCCGTTGGGCATCCGGGTCGCGCGCATACCGGCCGGCGGGGCTGCCCACCGCCGCCAGGCCGCGACGAGATTCTGCTGTTCGGCGGCGGAGAGCCAGCCGGGCACATGGACCGCACCAGGGGAAACCTCGGTTCGCGACCGGTCGAACAGCGGCTGCACCTGCTCGTCTCCGTCGTTCGGGCCGGGTTACTGCTTGGGGTGACTGATGGGACTTGAACCCACGACATCCGGGACCACAACCCGGCGCTCTGCCAACTGAGCTACAGCCACCACGCCCGCCCACAGGCGGGACGGCTCATAGTAGCCGGTGCGGGCGTCACGGCGATCCAGCTGTCGACCCGGGCAGTGCAGCGGCTGAGTCTCGGGCATCCGCCGCGACGACCCCGGCGGCGGCGGCCTGGGCCTCCTCCATGCCCGGTCCGGGCTGAGGGACGAAAACCGTCGCTCGGTAGTAGCGAAGCTCGCGGATGCTCTCCTGGATGTCGGCCAGTGCCCGGTGCGCCAGTCCCTTGGCCGGCTGGCCGAAGTAGACCCGCGGATACCACCGTCGGCATAGTTCCTTGATCGACGAGACGTCGACCATCCGGTAGTGCAGGAAGGCATCCAACTCGAGCATGTCGCGCGCGATAAATCCGCGGTCGGTCGCAATGGAATTGCCGCACAGCGGCGCGGTGCGCGGCTCGTCGACGAAGGCCTTGAGGTAGTCGAGAACGAGTTGCTGGGCCTGCTCGATGGTGACCGTGGAGGCCCGTACGGCGTCGGTCAGCCCGGACTTGTCATGCATCCGGACGACCACGTCCTCCATCTTGTTCAAGCGGTCTTCGGGGGCGGAGATGACCACGTCGACGCCGTCCCCGAGCACGTTGAGATCGGAGTCGGTGACCAGGGCGGCGACCTCGATCAGGGCGTCACGGCCGAGGTCGAGTCCGGTCATCTCGCAATCGATCCACACCAGGCGGTCGCTCACGCTGCCAGCGTAGGGCACGGCATCGGTGAACGACGGTGGCGCCACAGCGGATGCTGTGACGCCACCGTACGGATCAGATGGTGCTTGGCTAGGCCACCGACAGCGAGACCATGTCGAACAGGCCGTAGTAGGCGTGGAGGTACGCGCCCTTGACCTTGGAGCCGTGCACCTGGATGCCGGCGTTGTAGATCAGGGGGACGACGGAGGCCTGCTCGAGAACCATCTTGTCGAGCTTGCCCCACTCCGGCGCCTGCTTGGCGATGTCGGTGATCCCGTTGATGCGGTCCATCTCCTTGTTGATGGAGGGGACGTTGAGCTGGGAGACGTTGTTGTTGCCCTGCGGCTTGATCTGCCGCCCGTCGAACAACGGCGGAAGCACCGTGCTGCCCGACGGCCAGTCTGGCCCCCAGCTGGTGAACGCCAGCTCAGGCTCCTTGGCGGTGTCCCCGATCGTCGTGTAGTACACGTCTGGGGAGATCTGCTGGATGTTGACTATGATGCCGGCCCGCTTCAGGGCGGCCTGCAGCGCGACCGCCGTCGTGACGCCCTTCCCGACGTTGGTCGTTGCCACTGTCAGCTTCAACGGCAGCGGCACACCGGACTCCTGCAGGAGTTGCTTGGCCTTGACCGGGTCACCCTGCGGCGGAGCCTTGTAGAGATCGAAGTTGAGGCGGCCAGGCAGCAGCGGCGAGATCATCGTCGTCGCGTAGTCACCGGCGGTCTTTCCGCCCCGGGCCGTGCGGTAGGTCTCCTTGTCAACGGCGTACTCGATCGCCTGCCGCACCTTGAGGTTCTTGACCTTGGCGGTGTTGATCGCGAGGTAGCGGACGTAGCCGTCCAGACCGCGGATGGATCGCGCCTTGACGTCCGGCCGAGCCTCGGCCTGCGGGACGCTCTCCGGTGCCAATGTCGTGTCGAAGTCGATCGCAGTCTGGTCTTGCGCCGAGTCGGCGATCAGCCGCTGGTCGATCGTCGCGGGGTCCAGCCCGAAGGTGCAGACGATTTTTTCCGGATAGGCGTTGCGGACCAGGTCGGTCTTCTTGTCCCAGAACGTGTTGCGCACCACCGTCAGCGTCTTTCCACGCTTGTAAGCTTCGACCTTGTACGGACCGGAGGAGAAGGGCCGGTTGTCGTACTGGATGCCGGTGTCCTTCGCCTGCGGGATCGGCGCTGTCGTCGGCTCGGCCACCGTGTAGGAGAAGTCACCGACCGACTTCTTGAGCTTGAAGGTGATGGTCTTGCCGGCGACCACGATCGAGTCGAGGCCCTTGCCGGACTTCTTCGGGCCCTTGTAGCCGGCCGGCACGTCGGCGAGGAACTGTTGAATGTACTGCGGCCCCTCCGGGAGGTCGGGGTCAAAGGCCCGCTCGACGCCGTACTTGACGTCCTCGGCCTTGATCGGGGTGCCGTCCTCGTACTTCATTCCGTCGCGCAGCGTGAACTTCCACGTCTTGCCGCCGTCGCTGGCCGTGCCGAGGTCGGTGGCCAGGTCACCGACGATCTGGTTGCCGGCCTTGCCCGGGACCGCCTTGAAGGTGGTGAGTGTCCGGTAGAGCAGCCGGCCGAAGTCGAGGGTGCCGGAGACATAGTTGCGGGCTGGATCCAAATGCTCGAAGTCGCCGGAGTTCAAGATATTCAGCGTGCCGCCCGGCGTTCCGGCCGTCCTAGCCCCCCCGCCCTTGTCCGTGTTTGTCTTCGCCTTGCCGGTGGTGCTGGTGCCGCCGCCGCACGCGGTCGCGGTGAGCGCGACAACCGCCCCGACGACGAGCAACTGAGTGAGGGGTCTTCCTCTGGTCATTACCGGTTGCCTCCTGCAGCATTCGACTAGGGCGCGGCAGCGCCTCGATGGCAAGGGGGATGCTTCCGTACCACGGCGACGGAGTGAAGGTGCGTTACCGAATCGGAACCCACTTGACGCACCCACGCGCTCGCAAGGTGCCGGCAATCAGCGGATGTCTTGATGGGTTCGGTAGCGCCCAGCACGGCTCGTACCTGCGGCCAAGTGCTCTGACACCGGAGCAGTCGTCGGTGGCTTGCCTCGTCTGGTGCGGCCAATCACAGCGACGCGGAACGCTGGCCGCCAGCGTCTTCCCTGTTGCCTGCCCTCGATAGACCGACAAATCGGCGGCCACCTTCGCACTGGCCGCCGCTCTATCAACGGCCGCCCTCGCCACGGTGCAATGCGCCCAGCGAGAGGCATTCGCGATGTCGGTCCCTGTAGGCACCCTGCGGGAATACCGTCCCGGTGGGGTGGGACACTTCCGGTCTGCCTGGCACGCGTGGTCGCGTCGGAGAGGAAAGCTCGCCCCTCGTGCCTCCCCCCGGTCACCCTCATGGAGGCGTCATGCGCTCTTCGTTCCGCCCACTCCGCCGCACTATCGGTCTCAGCACCGCAATGCTGGTCTTGACGGTCCTACCGGCTAACGCAGCACCGGCCGCCGCCGCACCTACTCCCACCACACCCACCGCGGCCGCGATCACCAACAACTTCAAGCTGGTTGGCCACAGTCCACTGCTCAGTCGCGGCATGAACGCCGCCCCGGCGATCTACGGCACCCACCTCTACGTCGGCAGTCGCACCGACGCCTCCCACGGCCACCCGAATTCCGGAGTGCTGGTCGTCGACATCGCCAGACCCGCCGAGCCCCGCGTGGTCGGGGAGATCCACTCCCCGAATGAGGACAACGTTGGGGAGACGTCCCGGGAACTGCGGGTGTGGCCGGCGCAGAAGCTGCTGGTCGTCATGAATTTCACGTGCAGCTCGTTCATCCACGCCTGCGCCGACGTGCCGGTGACTCCCACGCTCAAGTTCTACGACCTCACCGGGGCCTACGCCGCCCACCCTCGACTGATCACCACCTACGTGCCGCCGGCCAAGCCCCACGAGATGTTCCTGTGGACCGACCCGCGCAACCCCGGTCGGGCGCTGCTGTACTACTCCACGCCCACCGCGGACCTCACCGGGGCCAACCTCGTCGTCCTGGATATCAGCCACGCCCGTGACGGCGTCCTGACCCAGGTCGCCACCTTCAACCCCAACCGGCTGTTCCCGGCCCACACCCGCCAGGTCCGCGACGTGGCCCTGCACTCGATCTCGCTCAACCCCTCGGGCACGCGCGGCTACCTGTCCTACCTCGGCGGCGGGTTCCTCATCGCTGACACCAGCGCACTGGCTCGAGGCGACACCCACCCGCAGGTCCGGCTGATCAGCCCGGTCGCTGACCGGATCCCCTACACCAACCCCGGTGTCCACTCGGCGGTGAAGGTGCCCGGCCGCCCGTACGTCCTGCTCACCGAGGAGGTCTACGGGGACCTGCTGGACTTCCGCGACCCCAAGACCGGTTATGTTGACAAAGAGGGCTGCCCTTGGGGCTGGGTGACCATGGCCAACATCACCAAGCAGTCGGCCCCCCGGGCCGTTGGTGACTACCGCACCCGCTACAACCACCCGTCCTACTGCAACACCCGGGCCGGGCAGAACCCCAAGAACACCACGTTCACGAGCTACTCGGCGCACAACCCCACCGTCCTGCCCGACCTGGCGTTCGTCACCTGGCACTCCGCTGGCCTACAGGCCATCGACATCAGCAACCCGGCGAAACCCAGCCAGGCCGGCAATTACTCACCGCGGCCGCTGGCTACGGTCGCCACCGAGGACCCGGCGCTGTCCGCCGGGATCAACAAGGTCGTCATGTGGAGCTACCCGATCATCAAAGACGGCCTGATCTACGTCATCGACGTCCGCAACGGGCTGTACGTCCTGCGTTACACGGGCAAGGGTGCTGCGAAGGTCGCCGGGATCCGGTTCTACGAAGGCAATTCCAACCTCGGAGACGCCGCCCGGCTCGGGTCCTAGCAGACGTGGGCGGCAGCTGGCTGTGCGCGAAGACACGCGACTTCTCGGAGCTGGCGAGCGAGAAGCGCGAGCCGGTGACCAACGGCGCCTGAGCTACCAGACGCAGGCTTAGGGAGCGGGACCGCCCGGCCCAGGAAAGGATCTCGTCTTGAGCGCGCGAGGGCGGCCTCGTCGAGCTCGGGCTCCACAGTTCCTGCCGCGCGGCGCAGGCACGTAGTGGCCGGCTCGTACTGGACCTCGGCTGCGGGTGCGTATTGTCGGTCGCCCGAGATCTCGTGGCTGCCGGCCATGCTGTGGCCGGTCGATGTGAGCGACGTCCAGATTGCGGGCCCCGCGGCTGGTGCCCGGCGGAACCTTCATCGGAGCCGACACCGTCGCTGGCGGCTCAGCCGCCGCTGTTGCGCGCCGGCGACCGGCTGGCTCGTTCCCGATGGCCTGCTCCTGCTCACCGCCGGCCACGGCGCCTGGACCGGATCCCAGGACGACTGGCTCGGTGGGGGCGCTGCGATGTGGTGGAGCGTCATCTGGCAGGGGTTCGTCTCGGAGGGGACCGGCGGAAACAGCCTGTTCTGGGCGCGGCGAGCCGGCCCTGACCCCTGAGCTGTGCGGCTACGCCGGCACTTTCGTGCGATGTCACCTGGTGACCACCGGATCTTGTCGAAAGGGGCCATCATGAGTCGCACCCGTCGGCGATCGAGCTACCGGCCGCGAAGGTGGGAGTCGTAGAGCGCGAGCTCGGTTTGCTCGGATGGCTCCCACATCGGCAGATGGCGTTGCAGGGTTGGCCGGTCGATCGGCGTCTCGCCGGGCCGGTTGTTGCGGGCCGCCAGGCGCCGCCACAGCTCTTCGATGCCCGGGTCCAGCACATGGAGCTCGACATGGGCACCGGCGACGCGGCCGAGGGCGCCTTCTCAAGCCACGCGGACGGGTCGACGCCCAGGAAGTAGGCGTTCCGGCCGAAGAAGAACTCCTGGTCATAGTCGGTGTTGATCATCCACATGACGATGTCGTCCTAGCCACCGGGCCCACCTCGCCGGTGACCGGGCGTCGGAGAAGGCCGACACCGCTCGCCACCTCTGGGGGCCAGCGTCAACCGGCACGGAGGGTGGGGTCGCTGGAGGTTCATCGAGTTCGGTGATCTGGCCTCGGCCCGCTCACTCATCGCGGGGGCCTGTGCAGAGCTCGCCGTAGGTGCGACGCTGTCCGCTGAGCATCGACTTCCTTTATGTCCGCGGAGCCGACAGCGTTCTCGGTCTGGCCTTCTTGGGTATGCAGGAGGAGCTCGAGGAGCTGCTCGGCCGCCAGGTCGACCTTGTGCCCAAGGACTACCTGCACTGGGTGATCAAGGACCGCGTTCTCGCCGAGGCCAGGGCGCTTTATGCGGCGTGACGACCTCTACCTCTTCGAGATCGTCGAGGCAGCCGATCACGTGCGCGATTTTCTGCGCGACATCGAGATCGACGCCTGGACGGAAGACGGGCTGCTCCGCAGCGGAGTCCTGCAGAAGTTCACGATGATCGGCGAGGCAACCCGAGGCCTGAATCCCGTGGTCAAGAGCCGTCATCCCCAGGTGCCCTGGCCACACGTCATCGACCTTCCGCAACGTCGCGGTGCATGAGTACTTCGCGCTCGACTGGCCAACGGTGTGGCACATGGCCCGGCACGAGCCGCCGGGGCTGCGCGAGCAGGTGCTCGACGTCCTGCGGGCAGAGTTTCCCGACGTCGCCCGCCGTTACGAGGAGAAGGGCTGACCTGCCAAGTCCGATGTAGCGACCATCAGCGATGACGCTCGGCAAGGTTTGATGTTGCCCTACCCGCTGGTGCTGGGGCGCGTGCCGGTTACTCGCACCAGGCCTCCGATCCCGGACGGGTACGGCGACGAAGTCGTTGGTGTCACCGGGCACGAGCACTGTCGAGACAATCGCCTCTGCTCGAGGTGCGGGACGGCCGGAGCAGACCTAACGTGCTCGCGCTACGAGTCGAGGTCAAGCCTGCCGGTTCGAATCA